>Ga0247841_10003357_pt1 | contig 29893 bp, 21 predicted proteins | sample LaCruzMarch2015__2_FD_192410 | JGI IMG/M metagenome (GOLD analysis project Ga0247841, IMG submission 192410) | Freshwater microbial communities from meromictic Lake La Cruz, Castile-La Mancha, Spain - LaCruzMarch2015_18m | ecosystem: Environmental > Aquatic > Freshwater > Lake | place: Spain... | reverse complement strand
AAACCATAGTGCAGTCGGAAGTTGATTTTGTGAAATCGCTGGGGGTGGACGTTCAGCTGGACTCCGTTATGGGCAAGCTGGCCACGGTGGACGAGCTGCTGGACAAGGATTACGACGCGGTTTTCCTTGGCACCGGCGCCGGGCTCCCCATGTTCATGAGCATACCGGGTGAAAACCTCAACGGCGTTTACTCGGCCAACGAGTTCCTGACACGGGTCAACCTGATGAAGGCCTACCTCTTCCCCGAATATGATACGCCCATCAAGGTGGGAAAAAAGGTGGCGGTGATCGGCGGAGGCAACGTTGCCATGGACAGCGCGCGCTGTGCACTGAGGCTGGGGGCCGAAAAGGTGTACATCGTTTACCGCAGGTCGCGCGCCGAGATGCCCGCCCGCCACGAAGAAGCAGAGAATGCCGAAGAGGAAGGGATCGTTTTTAAGCTGCTAACCAACCCCAAGCAGATCGTCGGCGACGATAAGGGCTGGGTCAAAAGCATGGAATGTTACGAAATGGAACTGGGTGAGCCCGATGCCAGCGGCAGGAGGCGCCCCGTGACCAAAGAGGGCAGCGAATTCATGATGGATGTCGACGTGGTAGTGGTCGCGCTCGGTACCACGCCCAACCCGCTTATCCCGGCCACCACCGTGGGCCTGGATATCACCAAGTGGGGCACTGTCGTGGCCGACGAGCAATCTGGCAAAACGGTCAAGGACCGTGTCTGGGCCGGCGGCGATGTTGTGACAGGCGCAGCCACGGTAATCAGTGCCATGGGCGCCGGTAAAAGGGCGGCCGCCTCGATCAACGATTTCCTGGTTGGCAAGAAGGCATAATCACCGGTCATTGCGAGGGCCGATTTAAACACGTCATTGCGAGGAGCCGAAGGCGACGCGGCAATCTTGTACGTGATTGCGGTGGCACAAGATCGCCACGCTACGCTCGCGATGACGATGAGAAGAGGGCCCGCAATGACGAATTGACAGACAATCAGTATTTTGTTTATTATGTTAGCAATCGAATATTTTAAAGGCTGTGAACGGGAATAGTAGGTTCCGCAGCGATGGCCACAGAGAGCCAGGCAAGGTGAGAGCTGGCGCCGGAGCGGGAATTGAATGGGCCCGGGAGCCGCAAACCGAACGAACTTGAGTTCAAGTAGGCTTTGACGCAGGGATAGCGTTATCACAATCCAGGGTATCGCCGCTGACACGGCCGTACCTGCTAAAGATGGTTCAGCGATGAACTAACAAGGGTGGCACCGCGAAGCTAAGCCTCTCGCCCCTTAGGCGAGGGGCTATTTTATTTTAGGGAGGTAACCAGTTATGAATCCTAATATGTGGCCCGGCCGGGCCTTATGAATTTGTTTAAACAAAAGCCCCGTGCGTAAGAATAAATATAAAAGGAGACAATTGAAATGTCCAAAAATCTGACCAAGATAACTTTGAAAGAAAAGGATATGCCGACATCGTGGTACAACATACTGCCCGACCTGCCCAAGCCGCTGCCTCCATTGCTGCACCCGCAGACACACGAGCCGACCATACTTCCCCCACCGCTTTTCCCGGCTGCCCTGAACGACCAGGAATTCAGCAAGGAACGCCACATCGAGATACCGGAGGAGATACAGGACGTGTACAAGATGTACCGCCCGACGCCGCTCCACCGCGCCTACCGACTGGAAAAGCTCCTGGACACACCGGCTAAAATATTCTACAAGTACGAGGGGGTAAGCCCGGCAGGCAGCCACAAGCTCAACACTGCCATCGCCCAGGCCTACTACAACAAGAAGGCCGGCATCAAGAGGCTGGCCACTGAGACGGGCGCCGGCCAGTGGGGCTGCGCGCTTTCATTGGCCTGCCAGTACATGGACCTCGAATGCAAGGTGTACATGGTCAAGGTCAGCTACAACCAGAAGCCTTACCGCCGCATCATGATGGAGACCTGGGGGGCCACGGTGATTGCCAGCCCCAGCACGCAAACCAATATCGGCAAGCAGATACTGGCGGAGGACCCCAATTCCCCCGGCAGCCTGGGCATCGCAATCAGCGAGGCGGTAGAGGACGCCCTCGGCCGCGACGACACCTGTTACTCGCTGGGCAGCGTGCTCAACCACGTCATCCTGCACCAGACCATCATCGGGCTGGAAACCATCAAGCAGCTTGAAAAGGCCGACGAAGAAGCGGACATCATCATCGGGTGCGTGGGAGGCGGCAGCAACTTCGGCGGGTTGGCCGTCCCCTTCATGCCGGCCAAGATGAAAGGCAAGAAGCTACAGATCATCGCCGTTGAGCCCACTTCATGCCCCAGCATGACCAAGGGCCCTTACGCCTGGGACTACGGCGACGTGGCCGGCATGGCCCCCATATCCAAGATGTTCACGCTGGGCCACGCCTTCATACCGTCGCCCATCCACGCCGGCGGGCTGCGCTACCACGGCATGTCCCCGCTGGTATCGCACCTTTACAAGCTCGGCCTGATCGAGGCCAGGGCGGTCGACCAGAAATCCATCTTCGAAAGCGCCATCAAGTTCGCCCGCACCGAGGGCATCATACCCGCACCTGAGCCCTCACACGCCATCAAGGTTGCCATCGACGAAGCCCTCAAATGCAAGGAGTCCGGGGAGAAAAAGACAATCGTCTTCGGTCTCAGCGGGCACGGCCACTTCGACCTGGGCGCGTACGAGCAGTACCTGTCAGGCAAACTCGAGGCCGACGGGTATTCCGAGGACAAGATGAATCAGGCGCTCTCGCAGCTTCCCAAGATCGACTACGTAGAATCCAAGTAATCAGCATGTGCAGCGGCGGGGAATTACGCCCCGCCGCTGCATTCTCCACCTTTCCTAATAATTCCCTCATCTTTGCCTGATAAAATGACCTTGTGCTAAAATCCCAGCACGATTGCGATCAACACCGAGGTGAACAAATATGAAAATTCCTGCCGTAATGGCTTGCCTGCTTGCAGTGACGCTGCTTTTCAGCGCCTGCCGCTTTGAATTCTCCACCACGCCCCTTTCTGCGCCGGCGCCGGCGCCGGTCGCACAGCCGGTCATCCAGAATGTGGCGCCGCTTGACCCCGGCTGGAAATCGCCGGGTCCCGCGGAGAATTCGGTGCCCCTTCCCAATATCGCAGACGTCGTTGAAAAAGGCTACCCGGGCGTAGTCACCATCACGACAGAGCAGATAGTCAACGACATGTTCAGCAGGACGATGCTGCAGTCCGGTGCGGGATCAGGCTGGATACTCGACAAAACCGGGATCATCGTCACCAATAACCACGTTGTCGAGGGCGCCAGCAAGGTTGTCATCCAGTTCGCGGACGGCAGGACCTACGAGGCAGCCGCCGCCAAGGTTTTCCGCGACCCGCTGACCGACCTGGCCATTATCAAGGTAGACCTGCCCAACCTGCCTGCTCTGACCATCGGCGATTCAGGCAAACTCCGGGTGGGCGACTGGCTGGTAGCCATAGGCAACCCCCTGGGCAAAGGCACCAAGGCCAAGGAGGGCATTGTCAGCGGCCTCCAGGTCTCGCTCTCCTCAGACGAGGAAGAGTCGCTTTACGACCTGATCGAAACTTCAGCGGCCATCAATGCAGGCAACAGCGGCGGCCCCCTGTTGAACATGAAGGGCGAGGTGATAGGTATCACCAGCGCCAAGATCGCCAAGGTAGGCGTGGAGGGCATGGGCTACGCCATCAGCATCAATTCAGCTTTGCCAATACTGCAGGAACTGATCAACAAGGGCTATGTCACACGGCCCTTCCTGGGCGTAGAGCTCTATACGGTGAACGACTACGTCGCCTACTACAACGGGCTGGCGGTCAACCGCGGCGCAATTGTGACGACGATTCAGCCCGGCAGCCCGGCGGCCAAAGCCGGGATGCGCAGGTTGGACGTCATCATCAAGTACCAGGGCCAGCAGGTGAACACTGCACCCGAACTGTTGCGCGCGCTGCGCAATTCGAAGATAGGTGATGAGATTTCCGTGACCTTCGTCCGGGGAAGGAACACCCTCACTGCCACCACCCTTCTGACGGACAGCCCCCCTCCCAGGTAACGGCCTGTTTTCATAGGAAACGATCCCTTTCCATCGGATCAAAACAATACAGACAAGTCGCTACCGTAATCTTATTACCGGTTGATTTCTCTACTGTTGCTCATTATAATGAGCACATAACTAATATTTTGAGCGATGACAGATGCTTTACCCATACATAATTGCGACTAACAGCCAGAAGGTGTTAAGCCTGCTGGCAAAATTCCCCGACCAGGATTTCTACGAAAGGGAAATATCGCGCAGGCTTGGAATATCTTCGGGCTCAGCTAACCGCGCACTAAATGAGCTGTTTTCTTCCGGTGTTATCACGCGGAGGCAAAAGGGGAAAATGTATTTTTATTCAATCGATCACCCTGATGCTGCCATCACCACGTTTAAGAAGATAATAAATATGCTGTTAATCGAGCCATTATCGGAAAGGCTGAAGAAGATCTCAAATCGTATAGTGCTATATGGCAGTTGCGCCATGGGGACAGATACCTCTGAAAGCGACTTTGATTTATTTGTTGTGTCAAGCCGAAAAAAAGAGGCCTACAATATAATCAGCGATTTCAAGTTCCCGAGGGGATATGAAAATATTCGGGTTCAATCAGTCATCAGGACGCCGGTGGAATTATTGGAATCAGGAGTATCAGAGCGTGCATTCATGGAAGAGGTTGAGCGCGGCATAGTATTGTGGGAGAAGGTTGCCAATGAACCAGGAGTTTAAGCAGTGTATTGAAAATAAAAAGATTATCCCTTTCGCCACAGGGAAAAAGCTGGTCAACAAAGAGCTGTCGGTTGCCCAAAGTGATCTGTCTGAAGCTAAGGCAGGCTATGAGAATGAGCGCTATAAATGGTCCACCGTCCAGGCTTACTACGCCATGTTCCACGCAGCCAGGGCCCTTGTTTATTCAAAAGATTACCGAGAGAAAAGCCACTACTGTTTAGCTGTAGCTTTAAGGGCCCTGTTCGTTGATGAAGGCAAACTGGATGCTCAGTCGGTTCGTGACCTGCTTAATGCTATGAATCTCCGTGAATCAGCCGATTATGATGCGGAGTTCTCACAATCTGGAGCTAAAGCAGTTATTGAGTCAGCAGACAAGTTTATACAAAAAGTGATTGAAATCTTAGGTATGTTAAAGTCGAGTTGACCTACTACCGGAACATCTTTGACAACCACCCGGTCAATACATATCATACCGGCGATTGGCAATAAGGGAGGGACACTCATGAAAACACCGGGACGGACTGCGGGTTCAAATCGCTGGCGGTGGTTATATTGGGTGGCGGGCGGGATTTTGCTTTTGGCGCTTGTTGCATACTTCGGAATCGGTTATTACGTCTACGATTTATTCACGACAGTCCATCCCGGCTGCGGCAGCGTTTATATGGAAGACAGGAGGGAGTTCACCCCTGCCTCCTTCAAGGGCATTTACTACCCCGAAAACAATACCGACGTCCAGCCCTACCTGGTAAAGGACTTCAAGACGGTGGAATTCCCCGCGCGCGGGGACAACAACACCATCAGCGCCTGGTTCATCCCATCCACCACTCCGTCCGACAGGGCGGTGATAGTAGTGCACGGGGCGGACATGTGCCGCAGGAACACGAACGTGTTGCTGCCGGCGGGGATGCTGGCCAACAACGGGTTCAATGTGCTGAGCATCGACCTGCGCAGCCATGGTGATTCCCAGGTGGTGGGCAGCCGCTTAACGGCGGGCGTGACAGAGTACAGGGATGTCCTGGGAGCTTTCGATTGGTTGCGCAATAAAGGTTATGCGGCCGGCAAGATCGGCATGCTGGGGGTTTCAATGGGCGGCGCCACCGCCATCAACGCCTTCGGCGAGGAGTCGGCCATCTCCGCCATCTGGTCGGACAGCGCATACGCTGACATACCCACCGTGCTCAAGGACCAGTTGGCCCTCAACGGCATGCCGCTTTTCCTGTCAGATGCTGTCCTGGTAATCGCGCGCCTCAACGGTACAAATTTGGACAGGGATGTCATCAGCCCCATCCGCTCGATCCAGAAATTTAACGGGCGCCCGGTGGCCATTGTCCACGGGTCAAAGGATGACTGGGTCAACGTAAACTCCGCTTACCGACTGTACGATGCCACCGGCAAAACTGCCGACCTGTGGGTCATAGACGGCACGCGGCACGTGGAGGGAATGTTTGTCTATCCCGGCGAGTACGAAAAACGCCTGATAGCCTTTTTCAGTAAAGCGCTTGGAAAATAACAACTGGATTTGCCGTGTTTTGGTGCTGCCGGCATCCCTGACACTGTGTGACCGAGTCACCACCAGTGAGATCACTGAAGCTGTAGTGCCAAATACTGAAAGCTATTTATAAATAGCTTCATAATTTTTATTTACTGTAGAACTTCAGTCAAAGTCCTGGTGGCAAGTTGCTATGTCTTCCGGGCAGGTGGACTGGCGGTCTTTTTACTCGCCAGGTACCTCAATAACCCCCCGAAGAGTGTGAAGGAAATGCGGTTGATAAATCCCGGGATGAAGACGGCCTGCTTTTTTCCCAATGCCTGCCACGACTGTGCCACCACTTTTTCCGCCGGCATCCACATGAATTTGGGGATGGTGGAAAAATCGACGTTCTTATACTCATCGACCGAATGGAAACCGGTGCGGGTAAAACCGGGGCAAAGCGCCTGCACCCTGATCCCTTTACTCTTCACCTCAAGTTGAAGACATTCGGAAAGCGCGATTAAATAGGATTTTGTGCCGTTATAGATTACATTGCCCGCTACAGGCAGGAAAGGTGATACGGAAGCGACATTGACGATAATGCCCTCCCGACGGGCAAGCATGCCGGGCAATACCGCTTTGATTAGGCGCGTGGGAGCGGTAACGTGAAGGGCTATCATATTGAGAGACTTGCTGATATCCACGTCAACAAAGGAGCCCAGCGTGCCGAAGCCCGCATTATTGATCAGCACTGACAGGTTATCTGTGCTCCGGGCTTTTTCTTCAATCCATGAGACGCCATTCTCACTGCAAAGATCGCCCGGCAGTACGGTCACGGATACGCCATGTTTATCTTCCAGCTCTTTAGCAATGGATAAGAGCCTGTCATCGCGCCTGGCAATAATGATTAGATCGTAACCCAGTGAAGCTAATAGCCGGGTGTAAGCTTCGCCGATTCCTGACGATGCCCCTGTGACCATGGCGGATTTAAACAGCCTGGTTTTCATACCAGTCATGCTTTGCGCCGTTACGGATTAATACACACTCCATTTCTTTCAACTGCTTGATGAGCTGCACCCTTTTCAACGCACCACCAGTTCACCGTGTCTGCGCACGTTAGGAATATCTACCGAATAGACATCTGCTTCCTTGCCTGTGCCTATTGCATCAAACCAGAAATATATGGTAATTTATGCGTACGCATCAACATCAATATTATAGCAAATGATGCGATCGAGGCGCAGAACCGTGTTTGCGGCTACCCAATCACCAACACTACCTGCAGTACGTTCTCCTACGCCCCCGGCACGAAGACGCCTCTGTAAGAAACCCGCATAAGTGAAAGTGGATATGGCAACAAAACAATCAACTGTAGATTATATTTTGGATCAACTGGTATCGGCAGGTAGCATATCTGCGCGGAAGATGTTTGGCGAGTACGCGTTATATTTTAATGGTAAAGTGGTCGGCCTGGTATGTGACGATACGTTGTACGTAAAAATCACGGAACATGGAAAAATATTTGCGGGTGAATATTATCAAGAAGGGAATGCTTACAAAGGAGCCCGGCCATCAATGGTGATTGATGAGGATCGAATTGAAGACAGGGAATGGCTGGGTGAATTAGTCCGCATCACTGCCGAAAGTTTACCCCTTCCAAAGAAAAAGAAATAAGGATACCATCCCGGTAAGAATATATGCTGAATTCGTAGACCCGCCCCCGCCTAATCCTGTTTCTTGATGGAAAGGGTGACCTCAAGCCCTGACAGCTTGAACTTCTCGGTGTGCGCCGGCGGCTCGGCAGGCTTTTGCAGGATGGCCGTTGACAGCGTCTCCTGCCTGATATAATCCGCGAAGCCGGCCATCACGGCCTGCACCTGTTCGCCGCCCTCGTAATATGTCTGGATATGGTCTGCTATCTCGAGGCCGGCGGCCCTCCTCATTGTCTGCAGCCTCCTGACTATCTCCCTGGCAAGCCCCTCGGCCAGCAGTTCAGGGCTGATCTCAGTGACAACTCCGACCTGGTAATCGCCTTCAGCCGTCACGGAAAGGTTTTTATCTTCCTTCATATCTTCCGTGGTAAACCCGATGTCCTTGACGTTCAACTCGTCCGTGATCTGGGCGCACAGGCTTTTCAGAGACTCACGTTCCTGGGAGGACCTGGCCTTGATTATCACCTTTGGCAAAGGCTGCCTGACCTTGACCGCGCTCTTCGAGCGCGCCGCCCTGCCCATGCTGCACACCTTCATGGCCAACTCGGTGCCGGCCATTATATCTTTGTCTATTAAACTCTCATCAGCTACAGGGAAGGCAGCCAGGTGCACGCTTTCCGGCGCATCGCCGTCAACCGTCCTTACCAGGTTCTGGTAGATCTCCTCGGCAATAAATGGGGTGAAGGGGGCCAGCAGTTTTGCCAGGGTCACCAGCGCCTCGTAGAGCGTGTTGTAAGCGGACAGCTTGTCATCGTCGTTCTGGCTCTTCCAGAAACGGCGGCGGCTGCGCCTGACATACCAGTTGGATAGGTCGCTGACAAAGGATTCGATCTTCCTGCCGGCGGTTGTCGGGTCGTAGTTATTGAGCAGATTATCCACGTCCAGCACGAGCTGGTTCAGGCTGGAGATCAGCCATTTATCCAGCTCCGACGTGGCATTGGGTGCCTTTTTGGCGGGCACGAAATTATCGATATTGGCGTAGATCACGAAAAACGAGTAGGTGTTCCACAGCGTCATGAGGAAATTGCGCATGACCTCCACCACCATCTCGGGCGACATGCGCCTGACATTGCCGGGAGGCCCGGATGTGAACATGTACCAGCGCAGGGCATCGGCGCCGGATGTATCAAGCACGGTCCAGGGGTCCACCACGTTCCCCCTGGTCTTGCTCATCTTCTCACCCTGCGTGTCCAATATGTGCCCCAGGCAGATGACATTTTTATAGCAGGGCTGGTCGAAAATCAGCATGGACAGGGCATGCAGGCTGTAAAACCAACCGCGGGTCTGGTCCACCGCCTCCGATATGTAATCGGCGGGGAAGCTCTGCTTAAACAGCTCCACATTCTCAAAAGGATAGTGCCACTGGGCAAAAGGCATGGCGCCTGAATCAAACCAGCAGTCGATCACTTCAGGCTGCCTGGCCATGCTGCCGCCGCAGACGGCGCAGCCGAATGTTATGTCATCAACATACGGCCTGTGCAGGTCCATGCCATCGGAGTAACCCTGCAGGCCGAGCTTGCTCCTTATCTCCTCCACGCCACCCGGGCATTCGTAGCGTCCGCACTTGGCGCATACCCATATATTGAGGGGCGTGCCCCAGTACCTCTCCCTCGAGAAGGCCCAGTCCACGTTGTTGTTTAGCCAGTCGCCGAAACGGCCCTCCTTGATATGCTCGGGGTACCAGTTTATCTGCCGGTTGCCGGCTATCATCTCGTCCTTGCGGGACGAGGTCCTGATGTACCAGGTCTTCTTGGCGTAATAGACCAGCGGGGCATCGCAGCGCCAGCAGAACGGGTATGTATGGGTGATACTGGCCGTCTTGTAGAGCAACCCGCGGCTGGCCAGGTCGGCCAGGATATCAGCGTCGGCGTCCTTTACAAATTTGCCCGAAAAAGAGTAACTGCCCGTGATGTTGCCAGCCAGGTCCACCTGCTGCACGAAGTCGAGATTGTTCTCAAGGCCGGCCTGGAAATCCACTTCACCGAAGGCCGGGGCGATGTGCACTATGCCCGTGCCGTCCTCCAGTGTGACGAAATCTGCGTTGATGATCTTGTAGGTGAGGACGTCCACAGGCCCCTGAACATCGAACTGACCGGGCTGACCCTGCTTTGCCCTCTTCCTTTCCACTTCAAATTCATGCGGGTTATACAGCGGGATGTAAAGCGAGCCCGCCAGCTGGATGCCCTTGAACGTCTTGAGCACCGGCTGAGCACCCAGGCCGGTCTGCTCCAGCAGTGCCTGCGCAAAGATGAGGTATTCACCGTTCAACTCGATAACGGCGTAGATGGCTTCCTCGGCCAGGGCCAGGGAGGTATTGCCGGGCAGCGTCCATGGAGTGGTAGTCCATGCCAGGAAATAAACTTTTCCGCTTGAGACTGCATCCGCCAGGGTGAAACCGCCGGAGTCATCCGCGGCCACTTCCGGAGGCAGGGTGTGTATCCTGAATTTCACGTACACCGAGGGGTCAATTGTATCGTCCTTATACCCCAGGGCGACCTCGTGTGAGCTTAGCGAGGTCCCGCAGCGCGGGCAGTGCGGAGTGACCTTGTAACCCTGGTAGACCAGGTTCTTGTCCCACAATTGCCTGACGGCCCACCAGCAGGACTCGATGTAGGAGTTGTCCAGCGTCACATAGGGCTTGTCCATATCCAGCCAGAACCCGATCCTCTCGGTCAGAGAATCCCACTGCTTGAGGTATTTAAATACGCTTTCCCGGCAGAGGGCATTGAACTTGGCCACGCCGTAATCCTCGATCTGGGCTTTGCCCGTGAAACCGAGCTGCTTCTCTACCTCGAGTTCCACCGGCAGGCCGTGGGTGTCCCAGCCGGCCTTCCTGGGCACGCAGAACCCCTTCATGGTCTTGTAGCGGGGGATAACGTCCTTGAAGACACGGGAGAGGACGTGGTGGATGCCGGGGTTGCCATTGGCGGTAGGGGGACCCTCGTAAAAAATAAACCTGGGCGAAAGGGCCCGGGCGTCTATGCTCTTCTGGAAAATGTCCCTCTCCCGCCAGAGGTCCAGTACCTTCTTTTCAACGTCAGGAAAACTGACCTTGCTGTTAACGGGCTGGAACATCGCTCAGCGTTTCCTTGCCTGGATCACCACGCGGCGCCCTTCACCGAACCCGGTGCTCTCCGTCGTGACATCGGGGTCATCGGCCAGCGTTATGTGCACGATCCTTCTTTCGTCAGGGGGCATCGGCTCCATGGTTATGGGACGCCTTCTCTTGGCCACCTGTTCAGCCAGGCGCAGCGAAATTTTCCTGAGCGACTCATAGTGACGTTTCTTATACCAGTCCACGTCCACGTTGACGGAGACCCATTTTTTCAGTTTTTCGGCGACTATCATCCTGACCAGGTACTGCAGGGAGGACAGTGCCTGACCCCTGCGCCCTATGAGCACCCCCAGGTCATCGCCCTCGATATTGAGGGTGATGGGAGAGGTCTCGCTGCCGGAACCGGTAACATCCACCGTTGCATGGATGTCCATGGCATGCAGGATATCGATCAGCACCTGCCGGGCCGTGTCTGCGGCGTCGCCCCTCGACCCCGGCTGACCTTCATCGTCGTCGAGCAGCATGACCTTGATTTTGGCGTCCTCGGCACCCATTCCCAGCAGGCCGGATTTCCCCTTCCTGAGCACGAGGATGTCCACCTCGTCAATGGTCACCTCGAGCTGCGCAAGGGCAAGCCGTGTAGCCTCCTCCACCGTTTTAGCACTTATCTCTAATTCTCTCAATTCTAAGCCTTCTTCTTTTCATTACCCTCTTTGAGTGCCTTTGAGGGCTGGTTCTGCGGTGCCACCGCCTGGGGCTGGGGCTTGAAGAACGACGGCATGGTGAAGTAACCCCAGCCGCCGCCCACTATGTACTGGATAAGTATGCCGATGAGGTTGGAGACCACCCAGTATAGGGCCAACCCGCTGGGGAATGACAGGGTGAAAAAGGCGAACATCATGGGCATCATCATGGTGGTCATACTGGACATCTGCTGTTGCTTGGCATCGGTAGCGGGCGGGGTGACCATTTTCTGCTGAACCCACATCGAAAGGCCAACCAATATGGCAAGGATCATGGTCGGGTCGGGCTGCGACAGCTTGAGCCCGAGGAAATTTTCGTTGAGCGGTATGGCCTGGTCCACTATGTCCCACGGGTAGAGGTGCTGCGAAAGTATGAGCAGGTTTTCCGGCGTTGCCGCCAGGGCCTGCATGATGGACTGGTAGAGCGCGATCCAGATGGGCATCTGTATGAGCATGGGCCACATGCAGCCCAGCGGGTTGATGCCTGCCTCCTTGTAGAGGCGCATCATCTCCTGCTGCAGCTTCTTCTGGTCACGCGCATACTTTTTCTGGATCTCCTGGAGCTTGGGCTGCAGCGACTGCATGGCCTTGGTGGACTGCGTCTGCTTGAAGGTGAGGGGCATGAGTATAAGCCTGACTACGATGGTAAGCATGATGATGGCAAGGCCGAAATTGCCCCACAGCACCTCGGAAAGGGCGATCAGCCCGTTCAGCACCGGGTCGAGTATAAATATATTCCAAATATCAACCATTATTAACCTACTTTATCGCCGAGGAAAAATTCCAGGTGATAACGTTATTCACCGTGTCGACTGCATAGACCGTGTGGTCCCGCGCGTAGATGTAGACCATGTCGCCCTCCGCATAGGGGTTGCTGTAAACCGTGTAGCCAATCGGTATACTGTTGATCTTGTCCCCGTTGGCTATATCAAGCTTGTAGAGAATGCCCTTCTCGCTGACTGCATACACGTATTTGTCGGTCACAGCCGGGGTGGCCACCATCTGGCTGTCACCCGCAAATTTCCAGATTTCCTTGCCGCTGAACGCGTCGATGGCATATACATTCTTATCAAGGGAGGAAGCATAGATGGTGCCGCCGCGCACCACGGGTGTGGCCCAGAACCAGTTGCCGGCCTGGAATTTCCACTTCTCCTGCCCGTTGGCCTTGTCGACTGCGCAGAGGAACCTGTCGAAGGTGCCGAAATAAAGCAACTGGTCTTTTACGGCCATGGACGATGCAACTGCCGACGGGATCTTGATGCTCCAGATCTCCCTGCCGGTCTCGGCCGATATGGCGTACACGTTGCCACCGTAGTTGCCGGCATAGATGACACCGTTATCCAGCACGGGCGCCGTCCATATCTTGTCCGAGGTCAGGAATTCCCACTTGAAATCCCCGGTCAGCACATCGAGGGCATAAATTTTCCCGTTGGCGCTGCCGAAATAAATGGACTGCCCATCGGTGATAATATCCCCCACGATGGCGCCCACGGTCTCATAGCCTTCTCGGGGGTAAATCCACCTGACCACGCCGCGGTTGGCGTTGAGGGCATAAATCTTGCCGGTATAAGTTCCCACGAAAACCAGGTCGCCCACCACCAGCGGGGTGTCGTAGATGCCTTTGCCCGAGGCTGCCGATGAAGGGGCGCACATGGCCCCGCAGGCATTCCCCGGGGTGGCGGTCTTGATCAGGTAAGACCATTCGCCCTCGGCGGGAAAGGTCTTGTTGTCACTGCGCGCCTGCGGACTGAGTGAGATCACAGACCCCTCCATGGAACCAAAGCAGATAGTGCTGTTGTTTGAGGCGAAACCGGACCAGCCCTGGGCCTGGGGTCCTGAGCACCCACCGTCAGTCCCGGGCATACAGCCTGAGACAAATACCAGCAGGAGCACCCCCAGCAGAATAGCGATTTTAACCGTTCTTTTGACCTTTATCATAGACAATCCTATCACGCTTAATTTTCTCGATAACGGGGATATCATGGAACAGGGTCATAGCCGCGGGGTGTCCAGGGATTGCAGCGGCAGATCCTGAGAAAAGTCATCCAGCATCCTTTAAGCAGGCCGTATTTCTGGATCGCCTCGTAGCCGAACTGAGAGCAGGTCGGTGTAAAGCGGCAGGCCGGCGGTGTGACCTGCGAGATGGTGCCCTGGTACAGCTTAATTGACTTCAGAGCCACTGTTTTCAGCATCTTTTACCAGCAAATCCAAACGGTCCAGCAATTTTGTTACCGACCTGTGTACCTCATGGTAATCCATGCCGGCCACAGGCCGCCGGGCGATCAATACGATATCCCACCCGGGCTTAATAACCAGCAGGCGTATATTTTCTTTAAGCAGCCTCTTGACACGGTTCCTGACAGTCGCCTTCCCAATGTCCTTGGTTACGGAAAAGCCCGCGCGCAAAGCATCGAGCTTATTGGGAAGAACCTTGATTACCAGCAGTTTATCCGCCGCAGCTTTGCCAGATTTATAGACTGCTAAATATTGTGCTCTCCTGGTTAAAGCCAATCTCTTGGCCATTTCAATGCTATACCTGGGTGAGCTTCCAGCGTCCCCTGGCGCGCCTGGCTTTCAATACGGCACGCCCGCCCTTGGTGGACATGCGGGCGCGGAACCCGTGCTTCCTGATTCTTCCTCTTTTTTTCGGTTGATATGTCCTCTTGGGCAATTTAATATTCTCCAGATTTAATTACGCTTTTCTATCGGCCCCGCTGATATTGTAGACGTGGGTGGGTGATGAGGGCAGCATGGCCAGGTAACGGGACCTCTTGATGGCCTGGGCCAGGCTGCGCTGGTGCTTGGCACACACGCCGGTGCGCCTCCTGGGCACTATCTTGCCGCGGTCAGAAACGAAACGCCCCAATAGTGATACGTTCTTATAGTCAATCGGCGTCTTGTCCGCGCAGAACATGCATACTTTGGGCTTGACAATGAACTTGCGCCCCCTGTCCCTTCTTGGTGCGGTATTGGTTTCCATCAGTCTAATAAAACTCCTTTTTCAACTATTAAGGATTTAGAAGGGGATATCCTCAGGTTCAATATCGCCTTCAACCGTGCGGGCGTCCTCGGGCGGCAACTGCACGGATGCCTGCTTATCAAGGAAGAGCACCCTGTCTGCAGTCACATCCAGACTGACCCTTTTCTGCCCGTCTTTGCCGTCATATAAGCGTGTACGCAGGTTGCCTTCCACATAAACCAGCTTTCCTTTAGTCAGGAACTGGTTGCATGTCTCGGCCAGCTTCCTCCACGCACTTATGCGAAACCACTCGGTTTCCTCTTTAAATGTACCGTCGGGCTGGCGCTGGTTGCGGTTGGCCGCCAGGCTGAAAGAAGTCACGGCAACCCCGTCCGCTGTAAACCTCATTTCAGGATCGCCACCGACCCTGCCGACCAGAATAATCTTGATTAAGCTCGCCATCAACCACCTCCGGCAATCAGCTATTTTCGCGGACGAACAAGTACCTTAAAACATCCTCTGACATCTTCAAACTGGCGTCGAGTTCCTTCAAAGCTGTCTGTTTGATCTGCACTTTTTCGAGCACGTAGCTCCCTTCCGCCTGCTTCTTAATCGGGTAAGCAAGCCTTCTTTTGCCCCATTGATTCGTTTCGGTAACCGTTCCACCGAGCTTGGTTATCTGGTCATTGACCTTTCCCAATACACGGGTGAAATCATCTTCACTCAGGTTTGCGTTCAGAATAAAAACCAGTTCGTAACCGGGCACAATAAATCCTCCAAGCAGCGAAATTCTACTGATTATAGCACACAGCTTAATTCGACAACAAGCAGCGGATTGGCGCCTTGATATTGCATTTTATCCCTGGCTATCATATAGTTTTTTGACATGGAAATCAGCATCATCGGCCTGCCCGGCAGCGGCAAGACCACTGTTTTCGACGCCCTAACAAAATGCAGCGCCGAGCCAAGATCCCACGGCGGGGGCGGGCTCACCTTACATCCCGCCATAGCCAGGGTGCCGGACGCGCGCGTGCTCAAGTTGAGCGATATCTTCCACCCCAAAAAAACAACCCTGGCCGAGATAAAGTACGTGGACTTCGCAGGCCTGCCCAAGGGTTTCGGCAGGGAGCAGGGGTTCGGCGGTCAACTGCTCAACAGCCTCAGCACTGCCGATGCCATACTGCAGGTGGTGAGGGCCTTCGAAGACGAAAATATCCCACACATAGACGGCAGGATCGACCCGCTCAAGGACATCGAGACACTGGATATGGAGCTGGTTTTCTCCGACCTCACCATCATTGAAAAGCGGCTGGGCCGCCTCGAATCGGCTTTTAAAATGGGTAAGTCCTCCGAGCGTGACGCGGCCACCAAAGAGCAGGCACTGCTCAACCGGATCAAGGCTGCTCTGGACAAGGGCACCCCCATCAGGCTGCAAAATTTGACTGCCGACGAATCGCGGGCGCTCAGCAATTACCAGTTCCTCACGGCCAAGCCGATGCTGATCGTGATCAACATCGGTGAAAAACAGCTTCCCGCCAGGGAGACCATGCTGAGCACACTGCAAACGGCCTACTCAATGCCGCAGGTGGAGATGATATCGATGTGCGGGAAACTGGAGAGGGAGCTGGCGCAGCTCCAGGAACAGGAGGCGGAGGAGTTCCGCAAGGACATCGGACTGGAGGAGACCGCCTTCGCCGCGGTCATCCGGCACTCCTACGGACTGCTGGGGCTGATCTCCTTTTTCACGGTCGGCGAGGATGAGGTCAAGGCCTGGACGGTGCGAAATAATACCCCCGCCATCCAGGCGGCCGGCAAGATCCACACCGACATCGAGAGGGGCTTCATCCGGGCCGAGGTGATGAGCTACGAAGATTTCATCAAAAGCGGCAGCACGGCCGAGGCGCGCAAGCACGGCCTGCTGAGACTGGAAGGGAAAACCTACACCGTCCGCGACGGTGACATGATCAATTTCCTGTTCAATGTTTAGGCTGCCTTTGAGACTCTGATGATGTCTGATTTAGCGGTCCGGCAAAGGCTGGAGCAGGCCGAAGAAAGACTGTCGCCCTATGCGGCACGCAGCGTTGCCAGCCGCGGCAGGATGACCGCAGAGCAGCCCTGCCCGCTGAGGACCGCCTTCCAGCGGGACCGCGACCGCATCATATTTTCCAACGCCTTCCGCAGGCTCAAGCACAAGACCCAGGTATTTATAGCGCCCGAGGGCGACCACTACGTCACCCGCCTGACGCACACGCTGGAGGTTTCGCAGATAGCCCGCACCATCTCGCGGGCGCTGTCGCTCAACGAGGACCTGGCCGAAGCCATAGCCCTCGGCCACGACCTTGGCCACACACCCTTCGGCCACACCGGGGAACAGGTGCTCAACGAATTGATGCCCGGCGGGTTCAACCATTACGAGCAGAGCCTGCGCGTGGTCGACTGCATCGAGAACAACGGCAGGGGCCTCAACCTGACGTGGGAGGTGAGGGACGGCATACTGAACCATTCCAAGGGCGACCTCGAAATACTGGAGGAAGGCTGGGACAACGTGTCCACGGTCGAGGGCCAGGTAGTCAAGATGGCTGACCTTGTGGCCTACATAAACCACGATGTCGAGGACGCGATACGGGCGGGCGTAATATCCCTTTCCGACCTCCCGGCCTCCACGCTGGAGACACTCGGGCAGTCCAACTCAAGCCGCATCAACACACTGGTCACCAACATCGTAGAATTCTCAGCGGGAAAAATGGATGGAGGCACCGAGGTGCGGCAGGTGATAGGCATGAGCCCGGGCATATTAAGCGCGGCCAACGAGCTGCGCGAGTTCCTTTTCGCCAGGGTCTACCACAGCGGGCTGGAGGCAGCCAAGACGTCCGACGCACGGGAGATCATTCTCCTGCTGTACCGCCATTTCTCAGACCACCCGCACGAACTGCCTGACGAGTACAGGTTGATCGGTGGGGACACGCAACGGCTGATCGCCGATTACATAGCGGGGATGACCGACCATTATGCTATACTCGCAGCAGGAAAACTCTCCTGAACAAAGGCATTAAAACAGGGTGCAACGGCTGAGCGGGCAATGAACACAACAGACGAAATCAAGCAGCGACTGGACATCGTGGACGTGGTGTCACAGTACGTCAAGCTGACCAAGTCGGGCCGCAACTACAAGGCGGCCTGTCCCTTCCACAGCGAAAAAACTGCCTCGTTCTTCGTTTTCCCCGAAAAGCAAAGCTGGCACTGTTTCGGGGCATGCGCGGCCGGCGGTGACATATTCACCTTCGTGATGAGGAAGGAGGGCATCGATTTCGGGCAGGCCCTGCGCCAGCTGGCGGAAAAAGCCAACGTAACGCTGACATATAAAGCAGTACAGGCCACCGCAGACGATACGGCCAGGCAGGACCGCCTGTTTAAATTGAACGAGGTGGCCGCCGAATATTACCACTACCTGCTGTTGCACGATGAGGAGGCAGCCGCGGCCAGGAAGTACGCAGAGGGCAGGGGCCTGTCACAGGCCATCATGGAAAGTTTTCAACTGGGGTTTTCGCCCAATAAGTGGGACGGCCTGATAACCTACGCATCCAAAGCGGGTTACAGGGATGACGAAATGCTGGCAGTCGGCCTGACCGTCCAGCGGGAGACGGGCGGGTTCTACGACAGGTTCCGCAACAGGCTGATGTTCCCCATCCGCGATGTTAAGGGACGCGTGGTCGGGTTCGGCGGCCGGGCGCTGGACGATTCGTTGCCCAAGTATTTGAATTCACCGCAATCGCTGCTCTTCGACAAAAGCTCGATCATTTACGGTATAGAGCGTGCCAGGGGGCCGATCAGGCAGAATGACAGCGTGGTGATCACCGAGGGCTACATGGACACGCTGGCGGCGCACCAGTTCGGCTTCGAAAACACGGTCGCGTCGATGGGCACGGCGCTCACTGAAAAGCAGATATCGATACTGCGCAAGCTGACGCGCAACATCATCGTCGCTCTGGACGCCGACGCGGCCGGGCTCGAGGCCACCACGCGCAGCATAAATACCATCGACGAGCAGATACCCAAGGAACACTGGCTGGCCTGGATTGAGCCGAAGACCTACAGCGAGCTTGTCAAGTACGAGATACAGGTCGTGGAGATCGTGGGGGGCAAGGACCCCGACGAGATCATACGCAATTCCCCGGAAAAATGGGCCGGGCTGCTCAAAGAATCCCAGCCTATCATAGATTTTACTTTGAAAAAAGAAATTGCTAATATAAACAAAGATAGTTCCAAAGACAAGTCTGCATTAGTATCAAAATTTTTACCGATTTTATCTCATATTGAAGACTCCGTCCGGCGTGCCCATTATGTTGAGAAGTTAGCGCACCTGCTCGGTCTGGATGAGAGATTCGTACGTGATGCGCTTTTCGAGTTCCAGTCCAGGGAAAAGAAATATAAAGCTGCGAGCGGCAGTAAGGCCGTAAAAAACTACGCTAACCAGGTCCCTTCCTCGCGGCATATAGAAGAGTACTTGCTGGCGCTGCTCCTGCAGTTCAGCGACCTACGAGAGGAAGGCATCAAGCTTTCGGCGGATTATTTTGAACATCCGGAGAATAAGGATATATTATTAAAATGGCAGGCTAATGCCGGCGAAGGTTCTTTTGGCGCGGATACCGATCCCGCGCTCAAGGAGTTTTACGACCACCTGGTCACCCTGGGAGGGCAACTGCCGCCGTCGTTGCGCCAGAGCAGGAAAGAGCGGGAATACGCCTTAAACGACTGCATCAACAGGTTGCTGGAGGGTCACATAAAAAATCTTGAGATCAAGAAAAAGCTCATCCTGTCCGAAGAGAAGGAGAGGGGCGACACGGATAGCCAGTTGGCCAAGCTGATCGAGCACGGTATACTGGAGAGCCAGCAACTGCACGATATTTTCAAGAAGCGCGGCAGTCTTTTCAGCCGCATAAAGGGAGTCTGAGTGGCAAAGAGCACAAAACCTGTGAAAGGTAAAAAAACGCGCCCTGCGCCTAAAGAACGGAAGGTGACAGCCAAGGCCGTGACGGTTGAAATGGAAAGCGCCGTCGCGGCGCGCACAGAATTTGAAGTGCGCCCCGATCCCTGGGGAAAGGTTGGGGGCGATGCCGTGCCCCAGGACGAAAAAGAACTGCTTTTCAGCGATATCGAGGCGGCGCCGGAATTTGCCGAGGAATGGTTAAAGCCCGAGGCCGAGGATAAGCCGCTTGCGGAGCTGGAGATCGAGCTTACCGAGCACGAAGCCATCGACGACCCGGTCAGGATGTACTTGCACGAAATAGGCAAATACCCGCTATTAAATGCCAAGCTCGAGCGTGAACTGGCCAGCAAGATAGAGCCCTATAAATACATCGGGCACATCAAAGAGGTGTTCCGGCAACAGGAGAACAGGTTCCCCAGCACTTCAGATTTCGTCATTCAACTGCTCAAGAATTTAGCTGATTGCGATGTTGTAATCGACAAGATGTCCGAGTATGTCAACGTTTCCAAGAAAATCAGCTTCAAGGAAAGGCTGCTCAACCAGAAGCTGCACCAGTCGATCGACGACTTCATCAACCCCGAAACGGTGGTAAAGATCGCGACAGATTTGAACCGCGACCCCCACGAGACTGAGAAAAGGCTGGTTGATTACTCGATCTATGTGCGCATCATCAACCCCGAGATATTCTCGATTATTGACGCCGATTCCACCTGGGACAGGGTCAAGCAGGTGGTCAACAAGGACGGCGAGACCAAGCTGGCCGCCAAGATTGACGGCAACAGCCACGCCTTTAAACAGAAGTTTGAGCGCATCGACAGGGACGGCAGGGAAGCCAGCAAGCAACTGACCGTCTCCAACCTGAGGTTGGTGGTCAGCGTGGCCAAGAAGTACGTCGGCCACGGCATGCCGCTGCTCGACCTGATACAGGAGGGCAATATCGGCCTGGTCAGGGCCGTGGAAAAATTCGAGTACCGCAAAGGCTACAAGTTCAGCACGTATGCCACCTGGTGGATACGGCAGGCCATCACGCGCGCCATAGCGGACCAGGCCAGGACGATACGCATACCGGTACACATGGTTGAGACAATCAACAGGCTGCTCAAGGTAAACAGGAGGCTGTCCCAGGAGTTCGGCCGCGAGCCGAGCTGCGAGGAGATCGGCCTGGGCATGGAGATATCGGCGGACAAGGTCAGGGAGATCATGAAGCTGTCCCAGGTGCCCATCTCGCTGGAGATGCCCATCGGCGAGGAAGAGGACAGCCACCTGGGAGATTTTATCGAGGACCGTTCCAACCTGCCCCCTGCCGACGCAGCTTCACGCGAGTTGCTCAAGGCCCAGCTTGATAAGGTGCTGGGCGAACTGACCGAACGTGAACGTAAGGTGCTGCTGCTGAGGTTCGGCCTGGAGGATGGCCGCGCCAGGACGCTGGAAGAGGTGGGAAAGGAATTCAACGTGACCCGCGAGAGGATAAGGCAAATCGAAGCCAAGGCTTTACGCAAGTTGCGGCACCCCAGCCGGAGCCGCAAGCTTAAAGATTACCTGGAATAATGACCGGCTGATTTTAAGGGAGGAAACTAATGAAGATCCTGCAGGGATTTTTAATATTTATGGGCGTCCTGGCCGTGCTGGCCATTATCGCCCTCGCCGTAGGGTATATTTTTGCGCTCCTGACCCCCGATACCCGCTCCAACATGAGGCCGGTGGTGCTGTCCTCAGAGGCCGTCGACAGCATGAATAAAAAATTGAGCGACATCAAAAAAGAGACGGTCGCAGCCGTGGGATCGAAAACCGCCAAACCAGTGCAGTTAGTATTAACCGAAGAGGAGATCAATTCGACCATCGTCATGGCCCTGGCCGAGGGGACGATACCTGCCAAGGAGATGCTGGTAAACTTCAACGACGGCTACATTATGACCTACGCGTCCTGGAGCTTCCCCGGCCTGCCGGTAAAAACAGGCGTGATCGGGACACTGGACGTGGAGAAAGGCAAGCCGAAATTCGTGATCCGCGATTTTTACCTGGGCAAGCTGCCCGTGCCTGACAACGTCGATATGGGAGTGCAGGAATGGATAAATATCCTCTTCCAGCTGAATGCACCTATGGAAGAGCTTAACTTCGACCTCAAGGAAGTCACCATCAGCGAGGGACAACTCAAGCTGGCAGGCACCACTAAAACAAGCAAGTAACCCGCCGCTCAGCGCCCCAGCAGGCCGGACATGTTCTTGGGCAACTTCCCTTTGGCCATCATCTTGGTCATCTTCTGAATGCCGTAGAACTGGTTGAGAAGCTGGTTTACATCGTTGGGCGTGGTCCCGCTGCCCTTAGCTATCCTGCGTTTGCGGCTGCCGTTGATGAGGTCGGGGTTGGCCCTCTCCTCCGCTGTCATGGACAAGATAATGGCCTCGATTTTGCTGGTCCTGTCCAGGCTCTCTTTATCCGATATCCCCTTGGTCAGCTTGGAAAACCCGGGGATCATATCCACAAGCTGCGAAAAGCTGCCCATCTTCTTTAACTGCCTCATCTGGTCCAGCAGGTCCCCCATGTCGAACTCGGACTTGCGCAGTTTCGATTCCAACTGCTCCATCTTCTGCTTGTCAAAGGTCTGCTCGGCCTTTTCGATGAGGGTGAGCACATCGCCCATGCCCAGTATGCGTGATGCCAGCCTGTCCGGATAAAAAACCTCCAGCGCGGCGGTCTTTTCTCCCATGCCGATAAACTTGATGGGAACGCCGGTTACGGATTTTATAGAAAGCGCGGCGCCGCCCCTGGCATCACCGTCCATCTTGGTAAGTATGAGGCCGGTCAAGCCCAGGCTTGTGTTGAATTCACCGGCGATGTTGACCGCGTCCTGCCCGGTCATGGCATCTGCCACCAGCAATATCTCGGCCGGCGTGACGGCTTTCTTGATGTCTGCCAGCTCCTGCATCAGCGGTCCATCGATATGCAGCCTTCCCTGTGTATCTATGATCACCCACGTAGCAGCCACCTCCTGCCCCCGCGCTATTGAATTGCGGCTGATCTGCACCGGGCTGGCCGTGACGTCCTCGCAGTACACGGGGATATCCAGCTGGCCGCCCAGCACTTTCAACTGTTCGATGGCGGCCGGCCTGCGCGTATCGGCTGCCACCAGCAGCACCCTCTGGCCGGACTGCTTGAGGTGAAACGCCAGCTTGGCAGCCGTGGTAGTTTTACCGGCGCCCTGCAGCCCCACCAGCATGATCACCGAAGGCTGCCGCGACGAGGCCTTCAGCCTGGCCGGCTCCCTGCCCAGCACATCCACCAGTTCCCCGTTGACTATTTTAATGATCTGCTGGGCCGGCGAAAGGCTCTCGAGCACCTTGGCCTCCAGCGCCTTCTCCCTGACAACGGCCAGGAAGCTCTTGACCACCTTGAAATTCACGTCGGCCTCGAGCAGGGCCAGCCGTATCTGCCGCAGGGCCTCGTCGATATCTTTTTCGCTCAGCCTGCCCTTGTTGTTCAGCCCGCTGAATATCTTACTGAGCTTGTCTGTCAGTACTTCAAACACCGATAAAGGATAGCATATTTTTTACACCGATATAGAAGTCGGTATACGTGATGAAAAGCGGGTTGGTTAAAACCCTGGCTGTTGTGAGAACGGAGCTTTATGTCCGCCCGTATAATGATCTCTAAAACTCGTCCCTGCGCCTTCTCATGATATACGCGATGCCAAGGAAGAGGGATGCCAGCACGCAGATCATGCTCAGCCAGAGGATGATGTCGGACTGTTTGAAGGCGCTCACGCTGAACTCGCCGGCGCTGACGTTGTTGACGTACACCTGGTACTGCCCGGGGCTATCGCCGGAGACGTAGAATTCCACCGGGACGGTGCCGCCCTTTGCGATGTTAACGCCCTGAGTGGCGGCTTCGTAGCCGTTGACGGAAACAATGACCCGGGCCGTTCCGCCCGTGGTGCCCCTATTAGTGACCATAGCGGTCACTTTCAAAGATTCGCCGGCAGCCGCCTCATTCCGTTCAAGTTCCGCCGAACTGACCACGATATTGGCCAGCGCTACGGTCACAGGGTTAACCCGGTCAACCGTGGACTGAGGCGTGATCTCGTGGGTATTGGCCGACATCTGTGATGGTGGAGATGTTGATATCGACGGCGATGAGCCGTGATTCGAGCCCGCTCCCAATAATGCCATGTCGAGCATGACCGGTCCTCCGGGGTCTACGATTGTGCCATTGGCTGCGGCATCAGCATCACCCAGTCTGCCGTCGGTGAGCGCCAGCGTGAGTGTATTATCGCCGTTGTTGTGCCCCAGCAGGGAGGTGCAGTCCACCATCTTCCCGTTCTGGCATTTATAATACATGGCCGTGGATGCTATCGAATCGGGCAATCCCAGGCTTACCACCGCTGTACTGCCTGGTGTGAGGTTGTTGATGGTGAACGAGAATACACCGAATGGGAACTTCACAATGCCAAAGCTGCAGGGCAGGCTGGATGCTGTGGCTGAGGTCAGGCCGGACAGGTTGCCAGCAGAGGTGCTGAATGTCACATTTCCCATACCGGTCGCTGACGGTACAGAGGAGCTAACTCCTGCCGTGAGCAGCGTCCTCTCGGCGCTGAATGCGCCACCGTGTGTGCCGCCATCGGCCTTGCTGCGGAAGTAGTAGGTGGTATTGGGGCTAAGGCCGGTTATGCCGGCCTGGTAGACACCCGTGACATTCTCGCTTTGTATGGGCGTTTCGAAGAGGTAGATGCCGGATGTGCGGCCCCATTCGAAGGTCATGTTGCAGCTCGGCGCTGTGCCGAGTGAGACCAGGTTGCCGCGCAATGTGGCTGTGGTCGTGGTTACATAGGCAGGATCGGTGGTCACCTCTGGAGGCGTGCGGCCGGTGAAGAAGTTTTTCTCAAGCCCCAGCGCGCTGCCGTTGATGCCGCCATCAGCCTTGGCGCGTAAGAAATACTGCGTGGCCGGGGCCAGCCCAGTCAGGTTGCAGCTTACGATGCCCAGGGAGTTCCTTGAGATGGGGGCAGTCTCGTTTGGGTAGACAGTCGAAACGGTGCCCCACTCGAAGGTGATGTTGCAGGACGGGGCCGAACCCAGAGAAGTCAAATTAGCGTGCAGCACAGCAGCATCGTTGGTCACCCCCGTTGCCGGCTCGGTAGACGCCGCAGGACAGGTTTCGCCCACCCTGAAAGACCTCTCTACGCCGAAGGCGCCACCCGAAACCCCGTCGTCAGCCTTGGCCCGGTAGTAATATATAGTGCCCCCAGCCAGTCCGGTTAAATTATCGGTGAAGGTGCCGGCTGCGCTGTAATCCTGCTGCGGTGTTTCGTCCGGATAGACACCCGTGGTGGTGCCCCACTGGAATGAGACCAGCGCGCCGGGTGCCGTGCCCAGCGTGGTCATGATGCCGTTGAGCGTGACCGAGGATGGGGTGATCGAAGTGGGTGTGTCGGTCAGCACAACCGGCGGATTGCGCCCGGCGATGAAGCTTTTCTCGACTCCTACGCACATGCCGTTGCTGCCGCCATCCACGTGAGCCCGGTAGTAATAGGTGGTACCTTCCACCAGGCTGCCGAGCGGCGCGATGAAGGGTGCGCCCGAATCCATGGCCTGCAGCGGTGTCTGGTTGACGTACCCGAGAGGGGTGGTGCCCCACTGGAAGCAGGCGTCCACCACGCTGGCCGAGCCTATGGTCAGCAGGTTGCCCTGCAGTATGGCCGAGGTCGTGGTGATGCCGGTGGCAGTCTGCGTGGTGGCGTTAGGGCAGGTGGCGCCTGCGCGAAAGGTTCGCTCGGCCCCGAAGGCGCCGCCGGAGGTGCCGTCATCCACCTTTGCCCGGTAATAGTAAATAACATTATCGGTTAGCCCTGTGATTGTGGCCGCGAAGGCGATGGGCCGCGTCTGATTCTGTGGGGCGGTCTCAAAGGGGTAGACCCCCGTGGCCGTGCCCCACTGGAAGGAGACGTTTGCATCAGTGGCGGTGCCAAGCGACATGAGTATTCCGTTGAACGTGCCGCCAGTGGGCGTTATGGTCGTGACGCCGTCCGTGGTCACGGAGGGGTTAGTGCGCCCGGCAGTGAAGCTCTTCTCGGCGCCGAACACGCTGCCGTTGACGCCGCCATCTATCTTGGCGCGGTAATAATATGTCGTCCCATTGTTCAGTCCCGTCAATCCGGCCGCGAAAGGCGTGCCGGATGACATGGGCTGGGGCGTTGTCTCGTTTACATAGTGCGTCGAGGCCGTGCCCCACTGGAACATCACATCCACCGTGGGAGTTGCCGAGCCAAGTGTGACCAGGTTGCCGTTAAGCGTGACTGTGCCTGTCCCTATGGCGGTAGCCGTCTGGGTTGTGCCGGTGGGGCAGGTTGCACCGGCGCGGAAGGAGCGCTCCACACCGAAGGCGCCGCCGTTGACGCCGTCATCCACCTTGGCGCGGTAGTAATACAGGCTGCCGGACGTCAGGCCGGTGATATTATCTGTGAAGGTACCGCCACTGGACTTGGTCCGCTGCGTGGTCTCGAAAGGGTAGACGCCGGAGGCGCTGCCCCACTGGAAGGAGACCAGCGCGTTGGGGACGCCACCCAGCGAGGTCAGTATGCCGTTGAGCGTGGCCGAGTCCGGCGCGATATTGGTCGGCGTGTCGGTCAGGATGGTCAGCGGTGTGCTGCCCGCGGTGAAGCTCTTCTCCACTCCGAATACGCTGCCGTAAACCCCGCCGTCTGCCTTGGCGCGGTAATAATAGGTTGTCCCATTGGTCAGGCTGCCCAGGGCAGCGGTGAAAGGTTGTGGAGAGGTAACGCTGTGCACCGGGGTCTGGTTTGCGTAGACGGTGGAAACCGTTCCCCACTGGAAGCAGGCGTTGATGGAGGTGGCCGTGCCCATGGTGAGCAGATTGCCATTGAGGGTGGCAGTGGTGGCTGTTATCGAGGTGGCGGTCTGCGTTGTGGCGGTGGGGCAGGTGCTTCCTGTCAGGAAGGCGAGTTCGTCACCGAAAGCACCACCGTGAGGGTCGCGCACCGCCTTGGCGCGGTAGTAATATGTGGCGCCGGTGGTCAACCCGGTCAGGCCGTCATTGAAGGTGCCCGGCGCTCCCATCGATTGCTGTGGCGTCTCGAAGGGGTAGGAGCCTGAAGCCAGGCCATATTTGAACGAGGCGTCCGTGGCAGCGGCCGTGCCCATAGTTGTGAGCACGCCGTTGACCGTGGCGCCGGTGGGTGTGATGGCGGTGGGCGTATCCGTGAGTATTGTAGGTGGTGTGCTGTCGGTGCTGAAGGTCATCTCGCTGCCGAACATGCTGCCGTAGATGCCACCGTCGGCCTTGGCGCGGTAATAATATGTGTTGCCGTGGGTCAGGCCGGTCAAATTGGCCGTAAAGGGTATGGGCGACGTGAGCGGCTGCTGGGCAGTCTCATTTATATACACACCCGGCAAGCTGCCCCACTGGAATGTGACGTTCACAGTGGCCGCCGTGCCCTTGTCTGCCAGGTTGCCGTGCAGGGTGGCTGTGGTGGCGCCGATGGGGTTGACCAACTCGGTGGTGGCCGTGGGACAGGTGCTGCCGGTGAGGAAGGACTTCTCGGCGCCTAACACGCCACCGGATGTTCCGTCATCCACTCTGGCGCGGTAATAATAGATCGTGCCCGCCGCGAGGCCGGTCAGCGTTGCGCTGAATGTGCCCAGCGTACCTTTAGCCTGTTCTGCCGTGTCAGACGGGTATATTCCGGATGTTGTCCCATACTGGAAGGAAACGGCTACTGGCGGGGTTGCAGTCCCAAAAGACAGCAGGTTGCCATTGAGGGTAGCGCCATCGGCCGTTATCAGCGTGGGTGTGTCCGTGTTGGCCGTGGGGCAGGTCAGGCCGGTGGTGAAACTCTCCTCGGCCCCCAGCACACCACCCGCTGTTCCGGCGTCAATTTTAACCCGGTAATAATATGTGGTGCTGCTTGCAAGTCCTGCCTGCAGGAGGCTGACCGGTCCGGCGGCGGTTTTGGCCGTGGCCGCGGTTTCGTTGGGATAGTAGCCGCTGGCCGTGCCATACTGGAAGGACCAGTTGACGCCGACGGCCGAGCCCATGTCAGTGATATTGCCGTTGAGCGTGGCCGAGCTGCCGGCGATGTCCGTGGCCGGTTGGGTGGTGGCCGAGGGCGAGGCGCTGCCGCCACCGATGGTGAAGCTCTTCTCAGCACCGTTTGCCGGGCCGTGTATGCCGCCATCAGCCTCGGCCCTGTAATAATATGTGCCGTCGGCCAGGCTGAGTGCCTGGTTGTAGGCGCCCTGAGTAGTGCGTGTCTGTGCAACGGTCTTTGTGGCATAGGAATGGTCCGTGCCGTAACCGAAGCGTACGTCCACGCTGGTAGCCGTGCCCATTGAGGTCAGTGCGCCGTTCAACGTCACGTTGCCGCCGCTGATGGCGGTGGCGATATCGGTGGCCACGGTGGGAGGCGTCTTGGTGGTGAAGCTCTGCTCAGGGGTGCTGTAGGATGTGCCGTAGGTGGCCCCTCCGTCCGCCACCGCGCGCCAGTAGTATGTGGTGCTATGAGATAGGCTGCTGATGGGGGCAGTGAAGGCGCCTGTGCCCTGCGTCACGGGTGTGGTGTGCAGGGTATAAGAGCCGGAACTGGTGCCGTAATCGAAGCTTACGTTGGCGCTGGGCGCACTGCCCAGTGAAGTCACATTGCCATTGAGCGTGGCCGACTGGTAGGTGAGGTCGCTGGCGGCCGCTGCGCTTACCGACGGCTTTGTGTATGTGGTGAAATACACGGTAGATCCATTAACTGTGGCACCCACATTGCTGGCCTGTGCATAATAGCTGTAGGTAGTGCTTGGCGCAAGGCCGCTTGCACTATAAGTGAATGAAGCAGCTGAGGATGAAGATGAGGGGCTCCCCGCTACGGAGCCGGCCCAGGAGGTGACGAAATTTAAGCTGGCCGGAGCTGTGCCGGCATTATCCAGGTAACCGTTGATCGTGGCCGACTGATAAGTTAATGTCGAGGCCGCATTGGTAGTCACGGAAGGGGGTGTTAGTGTGGTGAAATACTTCTCTGCGCCGTCAGTGGTGCCCCAGAGATTACTGGCCTGCGCATGATAACTATATGCTGTGCCAGGTGACAGGCCTCCAACACCGGTGCTGAAGTTCGTGGCCGAAGAGGCTGAGGAAGGACTGCCGGCTATCGTGCCGGCCCATGATGTAACAAAATAGAGGCTGGTATCATTAGATCCGCTGCCGTCCAGGCAGCCGTTGAGTGTGGCAGTGGTGGTGCCTACACTTGATGCGTCGTAACTACTCACGCTGGGTGCATAGGTGGAAAAGGAATATACTCCTTGGTCGCCCCATGGTCCGCTCGAGGTTTCCCGGTAGCGAAATACAAAGTAATAAGTATGACCTGATGATATGCTGGTTGTGGCTGGATCGTCGTTCTGAGTAGAACCGGGCGCCAGCCCGCCACGTGAACTGCCTTTATCGCCTGAGTCGTAATCGTAATGGTCATAAGGGTTGGGGTCGGTGCCGAGGGTAAAGTAGCTGTCCCAGATGGTATGGCCGGTGTCGCCGATGTTTTTGACGTGGCCCCATAAAGTGACTTGGCTAGTGCTGGGAAAGGTGTGTTCAGCCCAACTTGTGGCCCACCAAAGATCGGCCTGCGCCGGCTCGGGCGGTTTGGCGAAGTAGCCGCCGGTGGCGATTATTATAGCCAGCAACAGGTTAAGCAGGACGCCGGCAAGCCTTGAAATATTCATTTTAACGGGCACACCTACCCACAAACTTTTATTACTGTTAGTAACCCCTGCCCAGCATTGCCCGCTAAATATTTACGATGAATGTCGTAATAATACTACGTACCACGCCTGACTAGGAAGACCTCACAGCACGGTGACTCTACTCCCCACTCATATAAATGTCAAGCACGATCAATTTTTTTTCACAGATGAACAGCGCGCCCCGCGCTACTCCAGCCGCTGCCTTGACAGCTACTTAGCATGGTATTATCCTGAGTACACTTAAGATGTCCGAAAAATATGAAATCAATGCACTGGAAAAGGAAGAGTCCTGGCGGCTGTTCCGCTATATCGGCGAGCTGGTGGAAGGCTTCGACAAGCTGTCGGGCATCGACCCGGCCGTGACCATCTACGGCGCGGCGGTAGCAACGCAGGACCAGACCGACTACCAGAATGCGCGCCAGATCGCCTACCTGCTGGGCAAGCAGGGTTTTAACATAGTCACGGGCGGCGGGCCCGGCA
>Ga0247841_10003356_pt1 | contig 29900 bp, 29 predicted proteins | sample LaCruzMarch2015__2_FD_192410 | JGI IMG/M metagenome (GOLD analysis project Ga0247841, IMG submission 192410) | Freshwater microbial communities from meromictic Lake La Cruz, Castile-La Mancha, Spain - LaCruzMarch2015_18m | ecosystem: Environmental > Aquatic > Freshwater > Lake | place: Spain... | reverse complement strand
AATTATGGTTGCTATTCAATCCCAGCAGGAAAAGAAGAAAGATCTAGTACTAAAAATATCGGAAGATGTAAATTTCAAGAGTAACTTCTTGAATCACCCTAAAGAAACATCATATGAAATTGCCAAATATCTCATTAAGAAATATCACATTAAAACCATCGGGGAAAGAATACGTGATATTTTCATCTACAAAGATGGCATATATGTTTTAGGCTTAAATAATATAAAGGCAGAAATTCAAGAAATATTAGAAGAGCTTACGACAACTACTAACAAGAATAATATCATTGAAATGATTAAGGATTCAACCTTAGCAGATTTAGAAGATTTTAATGTTAATAAGAATTTCATTAATCTTAATAATGGAATATTTAACATTAAAAATAAAGAATTTATGCCACATAGTCCTGAATATTTATTCTTCACTAAGGTTCCTGTTAATTACAATGTGAATGCAATGTGTCCAGTAATTAGTAACTTTCTGAATGAGATTTTGCCAGAGGATCAAAAAATAATTCTAGAATGGTTCGGGTTTTGTCTCTATAGAAATTACTTCATTAAGAAAGCCATTATCTTTGTAGGAGAGAAAGATACAGGAAAATCTACCTTAATAAAATTGTTTGAAAGATTTATAGGGAAAGAAAATGTCTCAGGAATTAGTCTGCAAAAGATAGTCTCTGACAAATTCGCATCTTCTCACTTATACAATAAGCACATAAATGTATATGATGATCTTTCCTTTAGTGATATTAACGACAATGGATTATTCAAGATAGCGACTGGTGGTGGAATTATTAGCGGTGAAAAGAAGTTCGGAGAACAATTTCAGTTTCAGAACTTCGCTAAATTAACATTTGCTTGTAATAAGATTCCTGATGTAAAAGATACCAATGATGATGCTTATTTCAGCAGATGGATTATTGTTCCGTTCCTAGCAGAAATTACAAAAGTGGATAAATTCCTTACAGATAAAATGACAACTAAAGAAGAATTGTCAGGGTTATTGAATTTAGCACTATTTGGACTAAGTGAAATCTTACGAAAGCAAGATTTTAGCTATGGTAAAACTCCAGAAGAAGTAAAGAAAGAGATGTTACTTTCTGGCTCTATGGTAGCTAACTTTGTTAAAGATTGCCTAGAAGAAGAAACGGGTGCTTGGGTAAGTAAAGATGCGATGTACGAAGAGTGTGCAAGATACGCGAAACTCTATAATTTGCCAATTGTTGATAAGAAATTCTTAGGTAGAAAATTACCTAATCACAGTGGGTATATCATTGATGGAACAAAGGCTATAGACAAGAAACAGATTCAGGGTTGGCGAAATGTGAAGATCAGGGGTAAAGAAGAAGAAACTGAATAGAATAGGATATATAAGATGGTAATTTTAAACTACTATATAGTAATTAAATATTTTTATATATAAATATAAAAATTCTGACATATTAATAGAAATTTACCATCTTATCCCTCCTGTGTTTTCTGCAACGAATCCCTCCTTAACGCAAAAGGGGGTATTTTCGTATTTAAATATTCAATGGATGATTAGACATCTGACTTCTTAAATGTTCCACACTCGCTGCTAAATAAATTGTAGTAGTTTTTATATCGCTATGGCCCATGAGTTTAGAAATACTATAAATATCTGTCCCACTTTCCAATAAAAGTGTAGCGAAAGTGTGTCTAAGTTTATGACATGCGAAGTTAATTCCAGATGCTTCTCTAATTTGTTTTACTAATCGTCTAAGTCCATTGTTGGTATACCCCATGTTGCGATTTAGAGAACAAAAGAATTCTGGACATGTTTTATTTAATCTCTTGCGTTCCTCTAAATATCTTTTTAAGGTTTCAGTAAGAGTAAAATTCATTGGAATAATCCTGTCCTTATTGCCCTTTCCAAGAGATATATAAATAGTCTGATTCTCGATATCGATATTCGTTAATTTCAATTTTAATAACTCAGCCTTTCTAAGTCCAGCAAATAAAAAGAGTGAGAAAATTGCATAATTCCTATATCTTAAATATTTATATTCATAAGGATAATTAAAAACTACTTCCAGTAATTTTGATGCCTCTTGTTTTGTTAACTTTAGTGGTAATCGTTTCTCTAGCTTTGGCAACTCCAAACACTTCATAGGATTATCTTTAATGTGTCCTTCTTTGATACACCAGTCAAAAAACACCTTAAGTGCCTTGTAGTTACAGATAAAAGTTCCTGAGCACCACTTTCTCTCTGTGCGACCATAAAAAAACATCTGTCTTATGTTTTTCTCTGAAACCTGTTCTATTTTTGATATCTTAGAGTACTCACAATACGGATCTATAATACTTTTATATCTATTTACCGTATTTTTAGAGAAACCACGGATGTGTAACGAGTGATTATAAAACCTCTCTGCTAACATTTTAATGTCCATAAACACTCCTATTTTATGCAGTGTTTTTTTAAATTTTTAACGAATTTTGAGATGAGCCGCGGAACACTGTTCTGCGGAAGTGTGTCCTATCTCTCCTTTAATGCTTAGAAACGCCTTTGTTCGTAACGGGATTTGGAATCGGACCAAGGGCCTCTGTCTTATCAGGACAGCGTTCTACCACTGAACTACACACGCAATTTATACGCTGTGTGTTTAGAACGTTTAGTTCTTACCAATTTACCCGCCTTTGGTGGGCAACTACACACGCATAATAACAAAAAATTCATTTTTCTCAAAACTACCCACAAACTATACCAAAAATACTATACTTTAGCAAACAAAAAACTCCCCTTTCGGGGAGTTTTTTGTTCAAGATAAATATTATCTTTGGAAGTTACCTCTTGGGCGCTCTTCCATAGGACGAGCTTCGTTTACTGTAAGATTACGACCTTCGTAATCTTTACCATCAAACATTGAGATAGCTGTGGCTGCGTCGGCATCGTTTTCCATTTCTACGAAACCGAAACCTTTAGAACGACCAGTCATCTTATCCATAATAATGGTTGCTGAAGCGACCGCTCCTGCAGCACTGAAATGAGCTTTAAGCTCATCGTTGGTAGTCTTGTAAGGAAGACCACCTACATACAACTTTTTTGCCATATATGACAATTGTGCTTCTTTTAGTGATACTTTCATATCGGCTAATTGAAGAAACTAACTTATAAATGTAATCGCGTATTGCCAGATTTCATTTACATACCTCAATGTTTAACACACGAAGAATGAAACTAATACCAAAACATAAGCAAACTACTTCGTCAACGATAACATGTATGTAAAAATAAAGCAAGCCCCCACACCTATATTTTTATTATAGTAATTTAAAGTGTTATTTATTGTTAAAAACTATAAATACACAGGTAATTGATGAAATCTATAAAATATAGGTGTGGGGGCAAGCCTCCTTTTACTCCTCTTCAGCTTCACCTACAACACCAGAAGATAGAGCCTCAATGATTTTATCGATATTGCCTTCCATAATGACTGGAATATTTGACCAGGATTGCTTGATACGGTGGTCTGTAATGCGGTCTTGAGGAAAATTGTATGTACGAATTTTCTCTGACCTGTCCCCTGTCCCAATTTGATTTTTTCTATCTGCTGAATATTTACTGGATTCTTCTTCATCCTTCATCATTTGAATTTTATTCAAAAGAATCATCATCGCTTTCTCGCGATTACCCAATTGATTTCTTTCAGTTGTACAACGTACATCAATACCAGTTGGTTTATGTATGAGTCTGACTGCTGTTTCCACTTTGTTGACGTTCTGACCGCCTGCTCCTCCTGAACGAGAATATTCTATCTCTAAATCAGCAGGATTTATGACTATTTTTGTCCTTTTTCTTAAGGGCAATACTGCCACAGACGCTGTAGAAGTATGAATTCTGCCATTTTTTTCAGTAGATGGGACACGTTGTACTCGATGGACACCCGTTTCATAACGTAAAAGTTTGAAGCAATCTTTTCCTTTTATTTCAAATGAAGCTTCTTTATAACCATCGGCACTACTTAATGATTCATTCACAACTTTCCAACTCCATTTTTGATGTTCAGCAAATCTCTCATACATATGAGCAAGTTCAAACGCAAAGAGTGAAGCTTCATCTCCTCCAGCACCAGCTCGTACTTCTAAAATCATTTCATTAGGAAACTCTTCTTCCTCATTTTCTTTCTTCATTATTTCTTCAAGTTGTCTTTCTATCGCTTCTTTCTGTGAAATAATATTTTGTAATTCTTCGTCAGCAAGTTCTCGTAAACTCTCATCAGCGACAACCATATCATTTACTTTTTTTTCTTCACTCAAAAGTCGCTCATATTCTTCGGCGAAGTAGCTAGTCTTGTGGTCTTTTTTTAATTGTTCTAAATCTGAAATCATCCCATTAGAAGTAGTCCTGCGGACGTACATAACTTAACTAATAATATAAAAACCTAATAATCATCTTTACATAACCCCGTTTTCTTATATCACGTATATAACTTCTAACGGGACAAGTATATTCATTATACAATAAAAAAGCTCCTAATTAAAGAGCTTTTTTATTTTTCTTAACTTATTTCTTTGTTTTTTTAGATGCAAGAGCGCGCTTCTTGAAGCGGTCTACACGTCCGGCTGTATCTAGAACTTTATCATTACCAGTATAAAAAGGATGGCATTGACTACAGATTTCACTATTGATTTTATCCATTGTTGAACCAACGAGAAATTTTGCTCCACATGCGCATGTAACTTCTGATTTATTATTGTATTTTGGGTGTATATCTTTTTTCATCCCGTTAGAAGCAGGTCGCGGTCAGTATTTTATGACTCATACCTACTAAATTAAATTTAAATAATCTTTTTCTTTTATATTCCTATCAAAACCCGCGACCGCGGCTTCTAACGGGATCATATGTTCCGCTATATTATCACGCTTTCATTAATCTTGCAACCCCAGAAGCAAAATTTTAAATCAAATGCACTTAAAATTTGCTACGGGGCATAAAGTAAGTAATTTAATTAAATCATTACGAAATTATTTATATAAAAATTCGAAATATTTTCATTAATCTTGCAACAGGTCAATATTTGTTTGAATACCGATTTTAAGTTTCATTACACTATTACCATAAGAACAAGATGCACCTCCAGTACCATAATAACTACACGCTGCTTTTAATTGACTACTAGGAACATTTCCAATCGCACCTTTATCTGTCAACATCATAGCTGAAGCCATAAACGCATCTCTTGGATTCCATGGGTCAGCATCGTGTCCGAGGACTGCTTTCAAACGACTTTTATACCCTGCCCATGTTGAAGGAATAAATTGTGCAGGCCCCATAGCACCTCCGTAACCAGCTACCCCCGCAATCGGACAAGAAACCAGAGTTTTATATGGGTCACGTCCGAGAGCTGTAGTAATAGAAAAGAAATCATCAATATCACCCTTTCTCCCAGCTAATCCCATAGGCTTCATTACGTTTGGAAAAACTGTGCCATATTTTGCTCCTACTCCTGCACCTGTTTTTATATTTGTTAGATAACATTGGCCAACATTTGCTCCTAGATTACTTTCTTGTGTTAATATTGCAAGTAAAAATGCTGGATCAATAGTAAACAAATTTTTTGCTTCATTCGCATAAGCAAGTGCTGTTTCAAAATTGATTTTAGTTGAGCCACCTACAAGATTAAATATTGCACTCAAAATTTCCGTTCGTCTCTTAGCCTTTTCATTGAGAACTTTTTGATATTCTGATTCTTTGTTTTTACTGATAGCTAGAAGATTTTTCTTCTCTGCTTCGCTTAATTCTACTTTTGCTTTAGCAGTTTCTAAAGCATATTTTGTATTTGTCTCTTGGTTTTTCTTGTCTTCTAGATTCTTTTTTTCTTCTTCGGTTAAACTTTTAACTCCACGTATTTCATCTACTGATGCTTGAATACTTCTTTTAATTGATGCGAAAGTGTCTATATCACTGTAAACACTAGAAATACTATCTTGAGACAACACTAAAGAAATGATAGTTATGTTGTCTATTTGTCTTTCTTTTCTTATTAACTGAGCAAGTGATTCCTTTTCTTTTGCTATCTTGGTTGATAGGGCTTCAATTGTTTTATTTTTTGCTGTGATTTCTCCTCCCAATTTTTGAATTATTAAGTTTTTAGCTTTAATATCTAATTTTGACTTGGAAATTTGGGCAGTAAGAATGGAAATATCACGAGAAATAGAGACGGATTTACCTTTTTGTCCATCAAGCTCTTTTTGTTTTGCGGCAATTTCCTTTTCTAGCTTAGCTAGTTCATTTTCCAGAGCTGCCTTTTCAGCTTGAGCATTTTCTAATATTACATCTGCTTTTATAAGTGGTGCGTGATAAACAAGAGCTCCTATAATAAAAATAAGAATAAGCACAAAAGAAAAACGTTTTTTAAAATAAAAACTCATAAGCATATTGTATCATAAAAATCCCCTTAAATAAATTAAGAGGATTTTTATGATATAGGATTATATTATTTAGTTGTTTTTTCTTCAGGTGTAGTAGCTTCTCCTTCAGCCCCCTCTTCTTCTTGTTTACCTTTCTTTTCTACTTCAATAGCAGACAAATCAACTGGAGCTTCCTCAACTGGCTCTTCTTTAATAGCTCCGATAAGCGCGACGACTTCATCTACATGTGTCTTTATAGTTACTCCCTTTGGAATAGCTATATCTTTGACATGGATTTGGTCAGAAAGTGCAAGTAGAACTGAAACATCAACAGTTACATTGTGTGGCAAATCTTTTGGAAGAGCTTCTATTTCAATTTCATGAAGAACTTTTACCAAAACACCTAAGCCATCTTTCTCGGCTGGAGCCAAACCAATAAATTCAATTGGAATTTTGACTTCTACTGGCTTATTCATATCAATAGCAAGAAAATCAATATGGCAAGGATTTCCTTTAATTGGATCAAGTTGCATATCGTGAATTAGTACATCAACCTTTTTTGATGCTTCTTTTTTACTTTCATCACCTTTTATTTCTAGAACGATTGTACTTGACTCCCCTGCTATTTTTAATATTTTTTCGAAGTCATTGTTCGGAACGGAAACCATAGTGTTTTCCACACGAACGCCATAGACGACTCCAGGAATCATACCGTTATTTCGTATAACGCCAAGATTGTCGTTCTTACTTCGCTTTGTTGCGGTTAATATCATAATGTGTGCAATAATAACACTATAATTATTAAATTGCAAGTAAAAATAACATTATTATTAAATGGAGAAATTATAAGTTGTTGAAAAGTTTTAGGCGATTGTATACTACTTCTTCAATTGCATCTACGGCAGGTTTTAAAATTTTATAAGGAGCAATTTCAGTAGGGTTTTCCTTTAAATATTTCTCTAGAGCAACTTTGTAGGCGACACGAATTTCAGTGTTGATGTGAACTATAGATATTCCAGCGGCAATTGCATTTACAAAATCTTCATCATCTATTCCTGAACCACCATGAAGCACAAGTGGAATTCCACAGGTTTCTCTTATTTCTTTTATCCTTTTGATATCCAATCTTGGATTACCACCCTTTACTATGCCATGGATATTGCCGACTGACGGAGCAAGCAGGTCAAGACTAGTTTGCTCAACAAAAGTTTTTGCATCTTCAGGCTTTGTCATTGTCGCTTCACCTACTCCCTCTGGAACCTCATCAAGTAATTTTGATGATTGACCAATGAATCCAAGTTCCGCTTCAATTAAAATATCCCTTCCTTCTTTTTGACTTAAACTTTTTGCATAATCTACACACCTTTTTGTTAGTGAGATGTTTTCTTCAGGTGGTAACCTAACAGCATCAATAATAGCGGCGTCATAGCCAGTATCTAGAGCATTTTTAACTGACTCAAAGCTATAATGATGGTCTGCATTTAGAAAAATTGGATAATTATCTTTTTCTCGAATTTCTTTAACAAGTGATGCGACTTCATTTCTTCCAATAAATTCTTCCTCACCCTCTGAAACTCCTATGATAATTGGAACATTCAATTTTTTAGCCGCATTATAAATACCATGCAAAGCCTCAATATTTGAAATATTAAAGTGTCCGATTGCCACTTTTTTGCCCTCTGCTTCCTTTATGTATTCTCTTAAGGTTTTCATATTAATAATTGTACCATAATATGATACAATTATTAATATGAATAAAGATAAACAAATTGATATTTTAGCTATTGGTGATGTTGCAATTGATGTTTTTATAAAAATAATAGACGCAGAAGCAAAATGCGACCTTGAAGGAGAGCATTGTAAACTTTGTGTTAGTTATGGCGGGAAAATTCCATATGAATCAGCTGAAATTTGTTATGCTGTTGGTAATAGCTCAAACGTGGCCGTCTCCGCAAGTCGTCTCGGATTGAAATCTGCTTTGATGGCAAATATGGGAGATGATTTAAATGGAGTTGAATGTTTAAATGTTTTAAAAAAGGAAAAGGTTGATACAACTTTTGTTAAAAAAGAGGAAGGAAGACCAACCAATTATCATTATGTTCTTTGGTATGGAGCAGAGCGTACTATTCTAGTAAAACATGAAAAATATAATTATGAATGGACCAAAACAAAAGAATCTGAAGAATATCAGTCCCCTTCCTGGATTTATTTGAGTTCGCTAGGAGAAAATTCTAAATCTTTTCATAATGAAGTAATAGATTATTTAAAAGAACATACTGAAGTAAAATTGGCATTTCAACCAGGAACTTTACAGATTAAACTGGGAACAGACGTTCTTAAGGAAATTTATAAAAATACAGAAGTTTTCTTTTGTAATCATGAAGAGGCACAAAAAATTCTTGAAATTGAAGAAAGTGATATTCCTAAATTAACAAGAATGATACATGCTCTTGGTCCAAAAATTGTAGTGATTACTGATGGTATAAGTGGTTCGTATTCGTATGATGGTACTGAGGCACTTTATATGAAAGCTTACTACCAAGATACTATTGAAAGTACTGGGGCTGGAGATGCATTCTCAGGTGCTTTTGTATCTGCTTTATCTCTAGGTAAAAATATATCCGACGCCCTAATGTGGGGAGCAGCAAATGCCGCATCTGTAGTATTGCATGTAGGTCCTCAAAAAGGACTTCTAACAAGGAAATTAATAGAAGAATGTGTAGAAAAGATGCAAGCAGACTATAGACCAACTAAAACAAACTAAAATGGACAAATTTTTTGACAAATTTGAATTGAATAAAAGAAACGGAGATGTTGAAAATCTAGAAAAAATAGCTAAAGATAAATCTGAGCATTACTTGGGTTTTATTGACACAAGAGAGATAGATAAAAAAATAGAAGAAAAGATAGGAGAAATGGATAAAAAAAATAAAGAGATTAAGGTTATAGAAGAATTAATACTAAGTGAAGGACTTTCTTCTGGTGATGTATATGAAAAATTAGATTCTGAAATGAAAGTTTTATATAACGAATTTAGATTGTTGGACGATGAAAGAAAAAAGTTAGAAGTAGAAAAGGATTCACTGATTGGAGCAAACTAATTCTTCCTTTTTAGAACTTTTTGGACTTTCTCTATAATATCAATAGTGTCTATTTTATAGTGTTTTTCGAGTTCCGCTGGTGTACCTGATTGACCAAATTTATCCAGCACTCCGATAAACTCAATCGGAACTATATAATTGGAAGATAAACATTCTGCAACTGCACTTCCCGCTCCACCAGCTATTTGATGGTCTTCAACTGTGACGATAGCTTTTGTTTCCTTTGCTAAAGCTATAACTGAAGCAGTATCTAATGGCTTGATAGTCGATAAATTCATAACCTTAACTTTTATTCCTTTTTTTTCTAACTCATGTGCAGCAATAATAGCTTTATATAAAATTGGTCCTGTAGCAATTATTCCCACATGAGCAAGTCCTACTTCTGGAACAAAAACTATTTGGGCTTTTCCTATTTCAAATGGAGTTTCTTCGGTAGTTATTATTGGAGTGTTATTACGAGCAAGTCGTATGTATGTCGGGTCTTTTGTTTTGGCACAAGCGATTGTTGCCTTCTTAGCTTCAATGGTGTCACATGGTGAGATAACAACTAGATTTGGAATTACGCGTGTTATAGCAATATCTTCCAATGCTTGATGGCTTCCACCATCAGGGCCTACTGAAAGTCCAGAGTGCGAGCCAATAATTTTCACTGGTTGATTATTATAGCAAACAGTCGTTCTAATTTGTTCCCAATTTCGTCCTGGATTAAACATGGCATACGAAGCTATAAATGGAATCTTTCCCATAGAAGCAATTCCACTTGCAACACTTGGTAGATTTTGTTCTGCTACACCTACTTGGATAAACCTCTCAGGAAATTTTTCTGCAAAAAGATTAACTTTTGTAGATTCTGTAAGGTCTGCACATAAAGCGACAACATTTTCATCGTCTGTTCCAGCTTTTAATAGACCTTCCCCGAAACCTTCTCGGGTGGATTTTTTCTCAATACCTGCCCCGTAGGAAGTACTCTTTCCTTCGGGATCATCGTTAAATATTTTAGTATTTAGTTTTAAATTTTGATTAAGCATTTCTAATTTTATTTGTATTTTCTAGTACCTAGAACCTAATTACTAATCACTAATTTTTCTAATTCTTCTAATGCTATCTCAGCTTCCTTTTTGGTCAGTGCTTTACCGTGCCAACGATAATCATTCTCCCATTCTTTAACTCCTTTTCCAGGGATAGTATTAGCAATTATGACAGATGGTGCTCCTCTATTACTTTTTGCTTTATAAATTGCATTATTTATTTCTCTAAAATTATGTCCATCTATATCTTCGGCATTCCAGCCAAATGACTTGTATTTATCTTTCAAGTCACCGAGAGGCATAACCCGTTCAGTATTTCCGTCTATTTGAATATTATTTCTATCTATTATTACTATTAGATTGGAAAGTTTCTCTTTTCCTGCAAGCATAATTGCTTCCCAAGTATTTCCTTCATCATGTTCGCCATCAGACAAAAGTGCGTATATAGTTTTGTGTCCCCCATATATTTTCTCGGCAATAGCCATACCAACAGCTTGTGATAGCCCTGATCCTAAAGGTCCAGATGAAGTTTCAGTGAAGGGCATGAATTCCCTATGTGGATGCCCTTGAAGACGTGAGCCAAACTTACGTAAAGTTTTTAATTCTTCTTTTTCGAAATATCCTGCCTCGGCCATTGTTGCATATAAAACTGGGCAAATATGACCATTAGAAAGGACCAATCTATCTCTATTTACCCATAGAGGATTCTTTGGGTCATGTTTAAGTATATGAAAATAAAGTAACGTAAAAATATCTGCCATTCCAAGTGGGCCTGCTGTATGTCCCGAGCCAGCTTCAGAGAGCATCTCTATAATACTTTTGCGAATATTATTAGCAATCTTTTCTAGTGTTATAATTTTATTATCTGCTAAGTGTTCCATATTTATTTTAAATAAACGCCTTCGCGCCCCGTAGTAAATTTTAAGTGCACTCGATTTAAAATTTTACTTCTGGGGTTGTTAGCAACTTTTTTTAATTCTAAAATTTTTTCATCATTTAAATGTTCCATCCTGTTAGAGATAGTCCCTCGTAGATGGGACGTATCATATTAATGTTAGTTAGTAATACAAGTTTAAAAAATATTTTTAACTTCCTGTTAGATTATAACATAAACATCTCTAACGGGATTCCATGTACTTTATATTCTACCAAAATTTGATATTAATTTATAGTCTCTCAAACTCTCTAATAGTTTCTCTAATATCATAGCTTTGAAGTAATGATGAACCCATAACAAGTCTGTCCGCACCAGCTTTAATAAGAAGTGGTGCAGTTCTCTCATTTACAGAGCCATCTATGCTTATTTTTAACTCTGGATATTTTAATCTCAAATTTTTAATCTGTTCTAGTACCCTCTCGTCAAATGGCTCACCTTGGAAGCCGATTCTCTCTATTCCCATACATTGCACAAAATCTACATAATTTATGAATGGTTCAAGCTTACCAATGTCTGTCGTTGTATTTATAGCAATTCCAATACTGGTATTATCTTTAAAATATGGGTCTATAGATTCTAAAAAATCTTTAAAACTTTCTTCTGTTTCAGCTTCTAAATGAAAAATAATTCTTTTAGCACCAAGACGTGCAAAGAAATCAAACTGTTTATGAGCATTTAAAACCATAAGGTCAAATTCAAAATCCAATTGTTCCCAATATGGCATTCCATCTTCTTCATTTAAAATCATTTGGACACTTTCTTCATCATATTTTCCCATAGGCCAAGATACTGACGGCACAAATTTACCATCACAAATATCAATTTGCACCATTTTTGTAGTGTTTACAAATTTAGATAATTTCTCTTTTAGTTCTCCAAAATCTTTAACGAGTACAGCTGGCGTTATTTCTGTCATAATTAATTTAATTCTATTTTATTGATTCTTCTAATATGTCGTTCGTCGTTTGAAAAAGGTGTTTTTAAGAATAGTTCAACAGCTTTTCTAGCTTTTCTAAAAGTCAAAAAACGGGCACCTAATGAAATAATGTTCGCATTATTATGCATTCGAGACCCTACAACTATTCCTATTTTATTTCCGTTTATATCTCTCTGGTAACTTTTCCCTCCGTAATAAACAATCGCCCGGATTCCCTTAAATCTATTTGCGCATATCGCTTCTCCTTCTCCTGAACCACCAATAATTATGCCGATACTTTCATTATTACTAGAGACTGCAAGTGCAACAGGTTTAATAAAATCTGGATAATCATCATCATTATTTAATTTAAATGCTCCTTTGTCATCTACTTCATGACCTAATTTTAATAAATAATTTTTAAGTTTATCTTTTAATTCATGACCTGCATGGTCACTTCCAATGTATATTTTCATCCGCCTAAACTTTCTATCTAACTCATGTTTATAATTTAATTTATAATATGCAGTTAAACAAAATATGGTTATTAATAATTCTATGTTAGAAAGTTTCGGCGGATGAATCCGCCTAAACTTGTTAATTTTGTAAAATTTTTGGATTTATTCCACTTTGATATTATACCAATAATAAAGGTATAATACGAGTATGATACATTTTTTCAAATACCATGGTTTAGGTAATGACTTTATAATGATAAATAACCTTAAGGGAGATATAAAACTTAAACCAGAGTATATAAAATCACTTTGTGGCAGGCATTTTGGTATTGGGGCTGATGGAGTTATTTTAGTTGAAACGTCAAAAAATGCAGATTGTTTTATGAATTACTATAATTCTGACGGAACAGAAGCTGAAATGTGTGGAAACGGTGTCAGGTGTACAGCCAAGTTCTTTATGGAGCAAACCGGCACGAATATGAAAGAAATTTCAATCGATACTCGCGCAGGAATAAAAAAGATATTATGCAACGCCGATAATACTTATTCCGTAAATATGGGTAACCCGGTATTTACTCATCATGACTTCCCTGACGAAGCGAAAATAATTGAAGGTTTTGAGTTTAAATTTGTTTCTATGGGTAATCCTCATGCAGTGACACAAGTGGAAAATCTGGATAATTTAAATATAAAAAATATCGGTCCTAAAATTGAAAACGATTCAAATTTCCCAAATAAAATAAACGTTGAATTCGTTGAAAAAATTGATAATTTAAACTATAGAGTAAAAGTCTGGGAGCGCGGTTGTGGCGAAACTCTTGCTTGTGGTACTGGTGCATGTGCTGTTTATTCGATAATAAAAATCAATTCTGAGCTAGGCAAGACCTCGCTCAGAAATGAGATTGCTCTTGAATTTCCTGGCGGAAAATTATACTTGTCTGAAAATCAGAGCGGGGAAATTATACTTCGTGGTCCAGCAAAATTTGTATTTAGAGGTGAGATATAAAAAAGGCCAGCTATCGCAATAACTGGCCTTAGAAAAATGAAGATTTGTTAATCCAATGTATGAGCAGAGGCATTATTAAATGTGCTCATGGAAAGTTACTCATACTTGCCATATTCATTCATATAGTACATCCTAGGATATATAATTGCAAGAAAAAAGAGGCGACTATAAATAGTCGCCTCAATTAAGATAAAAATAGCCTACCACAACGAATCATTATCCGCACAATTAATCATATAATGATTGTTATCAAGAGCTTCGGTAATTCTTATACATAATCGAATTTTAGAAACGATATTTTGTCTCTTGTGTAAACCTTAGCTTCAAGTCTGGGTTTTTAACCCTTTAAGCAATTTCTTGCTAACTCCTGAGTATATTGTTACTCACGCATTTAAGTACAACTCGACCTCAAGGCTCCATTTTCTGACGGAATTCGGCTATTTGTGATGAACTATGATCTAGAAAAAATTTTATACCCAATAAGAATGTAAAGCAAGTTGACAAATTATTTAATTGTTAGTCCAGTTTTAACAACATGATCAACGAGTGTATATGTATACCCCATTTCGTTATCATACCAACCGAGAACTTTTACTAGATTACCACCGACGACACGAGTCATTTCAAGGTCAGCAATACAAGGATGACTTTCTCCTAAAATATCTGAAGATACTAAATTGTCTTCTGTTACAGTAAATAGATTGTGCCACCTAGGGTCAAGAGCAGCTTTTTTCATTATTTCATTTACCTCTTCTTTGGTAGTATCTCTTTTTGCTATAAAAGTAATGTCTACTATTGAGCCAGCAGGTACAGGAACTCGAATAGATATGCCATCAAATAATCCTTTTAGTACTGGAAAGGCTTCGGTGACTGCAATAGCAGCTCCTGTGGAGCTTGGAATGATGTTTTGGGCAGCTGCACGACCTTCGCGAAGGTCTTTCTTGCTTGGTCCATCAACAAGAGCTTGTGTAGCAGTATAACCATGAACAGTATTTAATATGGCTTTTTCGATTCCGATTGTTTCGTGCATTATTGCAATGAGTGGAGAGGCTGCGTTTGTCGTACATGATGCATTGGAAGTGATATCTGAAGTTCCGAATTTCTCTTCATTTATACCTAGAAGTACAGTCTCTCCATGAGTTGCACTCTCGGCACCCTTTGATGGTGCACTGATAACCACTTTCTTTGCCCCACAATCAATATGGAATTTTGCTTTATCAAATGAAGTGAAAAGTCCTGTTGATTCTACGACAACATCAATACCAAAATCTTTCCAAGGAAGTTTAGTCGTATCTTTTTCAGAAATATATTTAATCTTTTTGCCGTCAATTACTAAGTCTGAACCAGCAATTTCAACTTTATGGTTCCAGTTTCTGTAAACTGTATCGTGACGTAGTAAATATGCAAAACTCTCAATTGAACCGAGGTCGTTAATTGCGACAATCTCAATATCATTCCTCTCCCATGAAATTTTCAAAAATGCTCGTCCGATTCTTCCAAAACCATTAATAGCTACTCGAAGTTTTTTTGTATCCATCCCGTTAGAAGTAGGTAATCTTTAGATTACCGTACATAAAATTAATTAATAATAACTAAAACTATAACTGTCTTTAAAATTATATACGTACATTATATCATTAATATTTAAAACAATTACTTTGACAAATTTATATTTAGTGCTATTGTTTACAAAAACTAATACATACGACAATGAGTAAAAGATATTGGGGAACAGTTATTTTTGTACTGAGAAACTATAGTGAAAATGAATTTAAAGAAAAAGCTGAAGCAATAAAAAAAGTGTTCCCAGGCAGTTATAAAAAAATGGAATTCTTTAATAATCTTGACGAAGCTTTTAACTTTTTGATAACAAACTCTTTAAACATAGAATTTTACGAAAAAAGAAGATACGAATTTTTTTGTCTTGATTATGACTATAAAATTCCGTCATCTTTTTTGGATCCTTCTGAGTTACGAGGAATTGTATCTAATTTATTTTTCTGTAGAATTAAGAAAAAAACCGGAGATTAGCCGGTTTTTTTATTTTCCTAAATATTCAAATCTTGGGCCTTTGTAGTTTTCTGTCTCAATGTTTTCTTGAAACATTTTTAGTGGCCGAACCCAAATTTTATATCCATTGTGTACTAAATCAGTTTGCCGCTCATAAACAACGAGATCTTCTTCCGTCTCACTATGTTTAGCTAAAGCTATTACTTTGTAAGTATCACCCTTGTAGTGTTTATATAACTGTCCAGGTTTTATTTCTAACATAATACTAACTTAATAATTCTTTTAATATTTTCTGAACGAGTGATGGGTTAGCTGACCCTTTTGTTTCTTTCATAATTTGACCAACGAGAGACATTAAGGCATTCTCTTTGCCTCCTTTATACGTTGAGACAACAGCAGGATTGGCATCAATAACCTTCTGAACTATTTCTTTCAGTGCTTCTTCATCGTGATTCTGGATAAGACCTTTTTCTTCAGCAATTTTTTCTGGTGAACCATCATTAACCACAATCATAGCTAAAATATCTTTTGCCCCACGAGAAGAAATCTTACCTCCATCTACCATTTCCATTAATTCAGCAAAATTTACAGTTGAAGGAAGGATTACTTCAGGATTTACTTTCTTTAATCCCAAATAATCAGAAGTTATGTAATTTGAAGCAGTTTTAATTTTATTTTTGTCTTTTAATAGCTCAGTAACTTTTTCAAACCAATTACCGAGATTTTGGTCAACAATATAACTCTCTATGTCCTCATCTTTAATTCCGTAATCGTTTCTGTAACGAATTCTTTTAGCTTCTGGGAGCTCAGGAAGTTCACTTTTTAATTTCTCTATATCAAAAACTTTACTCAAAAATAATTTTGGTAAGTCTGGGTCTGGAAAATACCTATAATCATTCGCATTTTCTTTTTTTCTCTGAGAGAATGTTGATTGCTTGTTCTCGTCCCAACCACGAGTTTCCTGAACAATTTCATTTCCTTTTCCTTCATCCAGTAATTTAGCCATTCTTTTAATTTCATACTCTGCTGCTCTTTCCATTGCACGGAATGAATTAATATTTTTCACTTCTACTTTTGTGCCGAACTTATTTCTGTCTTCAGAAATTGAAATATTAAGTTCCACTCGCATTTCCCCCTTTTCCATATTAGCTTCAGAAACTCCAAGATATTTTAAAAGCAATTGGAGTTCCCTGCCAAAATCTCCTGCGTCTTTTGAAGAGTGAATCACCGGCTCGGTTACAAGCTCCATCAATGGAACACCAGCTCTATTGAAGTCTATTAAACTATACCCGCCTTTGTCACTTGCCCCGTAGGAAGTACTCTTTCCTTCGGGGTGCTTTGAGGTTGCAGTATCCTCTTCTAGATGTATACGAGTAATATCTACCCCTTTTAATTTACCGCCAGAAACTATTGGAAACTTATACTGTGAAATCTGATAACCTTTCGGAATGTCTGGGTAGAAGTAATTTTTACGATCAAATTCTGTAAAATCTGCAATGTTTGCTCTAAGAGCTAGTCCTACTTTTATGACACTTTCAACTGCTTTTTTATTTATTACAGGCAGAGTTCCAGGGTGAGCCATACAGACAGGACAAATATTTACATTTGGGGTTTCTTCATCGGGATTATTAATACACCCACAAAACATTTTAGATTTAGTATTAAGCTCAGCATGTATTTCAAGCCCTATGGTTGTGTAATATTCTTTAGACATATGAAGAGTATAGCAAAAGTTGTAAAATTATGAAAATTATGTAATTATATTTCTATGCCCGAGTGGATAAAACATGAACTGCTTTATGTTTTATCCGACTTAAAGGAGGAGGCCGACACGAGGGCAAATGGCTGTTTAAAAACATTAATATGTTTTGTTTGCCCGAGTGGCGGAACTGGTATACGCGCACGACTTAAAATCGTGTCTCGTAAGGGATGTGGGTTCGATTCCCACCTCGGGCACAAATTTTTGCGAAGCACAAAATTTGTGATTCTTAAACATGACAAATTCATGTTTAAGAAAATCGAAAGACGGAGGCTGACGAGCTGAGTCGGGGTCGCGTAATTTTCCACCAGGAAAATATATGTGACCGATTCCCACCTCGGGCACAAATATAAAAAACACTAGTTTATACTAGTGTTTTTTATTCAATCTCGTATTTCTTCATATCATTATCTATCCCGTCTGTTTTGAGGAGATTATTAGAAAAATTATCTTGGAATTTTTCGAGTTCTTTATTTGTAAAATCTATAAAAAAACTACCCGCTTTCGCTTTTATTGGACCTGAAACATATTTCTGCCAGAAAGTTTTTACTTGTTCTTCAATGTAAGCATAATTTTCTTGAAATTGTGGATTTTGAATTTTTGACTTAATATCAACTCTAAATAAAATTAAAGCAATTATAGCCAAAATGACTAACCCACCCAAATGTATATGCAATCTTGATTTTCTTTCATCATTATCCATCCCGTTTAGAAGCAGGTCGCGGTCAGTATAATATTTACCAATCGCAAGCTATTTTAAATTAAATAATAATTAAAATCCATTTTCCTCGTTAGATACTGCGACCGCGGTTTCTAACGGGATCCATACGTTGTAATTATACTATTTTAAATTAATTTTGTCACTACTTTTTATACATACTTGCTATTGTTTTTGGTAAATATGAGAGTGGATTAAGATATGCAGTAAGAGCCGCTATTGGTTGTGTAAATATTTTACCATTACAACTTTTACTTGGAACAGTATCAACACTTACACCAGTGGAAGCGTATACAGAGACGTGTAAATGCGGTCCAGTAGACGATCCAGTATTTCCAGAAAGAGCTACTATATCCCCAGCTTTTACTTCTTGTCCTTTTTTAACGGATATTGCCGAAAGATGTCCAAAAGTACTAGATAGACCATTGTTATATTTAATAAAAACCCATTTACCAAAAGATGCGCCTTTGCAAGCTACGTCAGTATCTCCTGTGCCTTCTACTACGCCTGATGCCATAGCAAAAACTGGAGTTCCAACTGCTGCTCTAAAATCAGTTCCGTAATGAAACTTACATGTACCATATAGATTAACCAAACATCTATTACCATAAAGAGATGTTATTAATACTGAGCTAAGAGGCCAAGATAAAACACCAGAACCTTCCTTAGGTATTAATTTAGGGTTTAGGATAAATTTAAGTTGTGCTTCATAGTCAGCTATTGATTTTTCAAAAGACTCTTTTCTTTTCAATTGTTCCGCTAGCATTTTTTGATATTCAGCTTCCTTGCTTTTAGTTTGTGCAAGTAAAGTATCTTTTTCTTTTTTTGTAGTTAGGACTGCAGTTTCTTTTGCAATCAAAGTTTGTTTAAGAGTATTTAATTTTTCTTGCTCGTCTAGTTTTAGGCTTTTTGAATTTGAAAGTTCCTTTTTTTGACCCAAAAGTTCATTTATATAATTACGAACACTCTCATTTATCGATAAAGTATTATTATACTCTCGACTAAATTCAGTTAACTTCTCTTGTGATAAAACTTTCTCCATTAGAGAATATTTTTCTGTTTGATAAAGTTCATATAGCATTTTTCTAAGCGACGCTTCAGATTTTTGAATTGATTCTTCCTTGGTTTCTATAGTATCTCCGATTTGTTTTATAACCAAACCAGTTTTATTAATATTTTTCTGCGTCTGGTCTTTTTCTTTTATTAATTTATTTCTGGTCAACGTAAGTTCTTTTATTGTATTATTTAGAGTATTTTTTTGTTCTGCAGTTTCGGTAAGCTGGTTAGACAAAGCAGCTATCTCTTTATTGAGAGCTTCTATTTGGTCATTTGTGTCTTCTATCTGCTCACGGACTTCATCTGCCGAAAGAGCAATCGTCTTATAAGGGAAAATAGAGACACAAAGCACTATTAAAATAATGTAAAATATTAATTTTCTCATTAACATTTTACATTATACTATACTTCAAGCATTTTTATAGCTGTATTTAAGCGACTGATAGTTTCAACTTTGCCAAGAATTTCAGATAGGACAAATGGGTCTGGAGATTTATCAAGCCCTGATAATGCAAAACGTACAGGATGTAGAATTTCTCCTCGACTTTCTAATTTATCAGCTAATTCCATAAGTATAATTTTAATGTTTTCTTTATCAAAATTATTTTCTTTCATCATTTCTAGTGCACTTACTACATCTTTCAGGTTGATTAATATTTTTTCGGAATCAGTATTTTTGTATATTAATTTCTCTTTTTCATATTTTGGTTTTTTATAGAAGAAATCAAGTTCTCCTTTTTCTACCATCCCTTTAATGTCGCCAAACTTAGAAATTCGCTCAACTATAATCGGAATAATTTTTTTTATTTGTAATTCTTTTGGAAGCCATTCAAAGACATATTTTTCTAAATCATGTGATGAAAGTTTTTTAATATGTTCTTTGTTTATCCAATCCAATTTCTCTTCATTAAATTGACCACCACTAATATGTATTTGTTTGATATCAAAAAGATTAATAAACTCTTTTGGTGTAATGATTTCCGTATTATCTCCTGGATTCCACCCAATAAATGCTAAAAAATTCATCATAGCCTCAGGTAAATATCCTTCTTTTTTATATTCCAAGAAATCTTTTGCCCCATCTCTTTTGCCTAGTTTCTTTTTTCCATCTGGACCCATTATTGGTGGAAGTGTGACAAGTTTTGGTCTTTCTAGCCCAAGAGCTTCATATAGAGACAAAAACTTTGGTGTTGAGGAAATGAATTCATCCGCGCGCATGACATGGGTAACACCCATTTCCAAATCATCAATGATGTGCGCAAAATTATATGTTGGATATCCATCACCTTTTATTAAAATAAAATCGTCCAGTGCTTCAGGCCCAGCCTTTAAATGACCTCTCACTTCATCGGTCCATTCATAACTTTTTATATTTGAAACTTTTAACCTAAGTGGCAATGTTTTATCCCAAACTGGAGGATTTTCAGGTCTGTGGTCTCTATATAAAAATGGTCTTTTCTCAACGTCCGCTTTTTTACGTAATACTTCTACTTCTTCTTCAGAGTATGGGTCAGTATAAGCCAGTCCTTTTTCTATTAAAATATTTGCGTACTTTAGATATGAATCAAGTCTCTCTGATTGTTTGTATGGTGCATTTGGACCACCAATATCAGGACCTTCATCCCAATCTATCCCAATCCATTTTAATGACTCTATTATGTGCTCAATCGAGCCCTCAACTTCACGTGCTTTATCAGTATCTTCAATCCGAAGAATAAATTTACCATTATTTTTCCTTGCGTAAGCCCAAGCATATAAAGCCGTACGAATACCACCAATATGCAAAAAACCCGTTGGAGAAGGAGCAAAACGTGTGATAACTTTTGTGTTTGTATTATTGTTGTTCATGGGTAGATGCTATATCAATAGCTGATTGAGCAATTTTCTCTGCAGCAGTAGGTGTCGCAAAAGCTAAAGCATTTTCTTTCATTTTTATAAGTTTTTCCTTTGATGCAAAAAGTTTATCTATCTCAGCTATAAATAAATGAGCTGATAAATTCCCTTCTTCAATAACTTCACATGCTCCAGTTCTCGCATAGTTGTATGCATTTTTCTTTTGATGGTCTCCGTTTGAATTTGTAATTGGAATGATAATTGAAGGTATTCCCCATGATGCTATCTCAAAAATAGCAGACCCCGCTCGAGAGATTACAAGATTTGCACAGCCTGCTGCCATATGAGTAGCTAAATTATTTAAATATGGAGTTGCCATATACCTCTCAATATTTGGATTATTTTCCATAAGTAGTTTTGAACGAGATAAAACACCCTCAATATTTTTTGCTCCAGTTTGATGAATTATTTGATAATGAGAAAGTAATGTTGGAAGAGTATCAACTACTATATTATTTATAATTTCAGCGCCTTGAGAACCGCCGAGCACAAGTATTATAGGTAGTCCTGGTCTAAGTTTAAAGAAATCAAGGGCAACACCACTTTCATCTCCATGTAAAACTTCTTTACGAATAGGCTGTCCGGTTAAAATAGTTTTTTCTTTTGGTAAATACTCGATTGCCTCAGCCCATGATATTGCAACATGCTCTGCAAATTTAGCAGTCCAAATATTTAATCTTCCTGGAAATGAATCTGATTCGTGGACAATAACAGGAATTCGGAGTAGTTTTGCTGCAAGTACTGCAGGGAATGAAGCATAGCCACCTTTTGAAATAACGACATCTGGATAAATAAAAAACATACTAACAATACCCAAAACAGCACCAATGGCTGTTTTGAAAACATCAAAAAAATTACTTATAGAAAAATAAGTGCGCATTTTACCGGCTGGAACTTGAACATAAGTTATGTTATTTTCAAAAAGCATAACCTTGTCATATGGAGAGTCTGACATATAATAAAGTTTAAGGTCTATAATCTTTTGTTTACCTGCAATTTCAATAAGTTCTTCCGCAATAGCAATAAGAGGATAAAAATGCCCTCCTGTCCCCCCTCCTGTAAGTAATATTTTCATCCCGTATGAAGTAGAGAATCTTTAGATTCTCGTACATAAATTAAATCTAATAATCAAAATATAAACTTTTAACATATAAAACCACTAAAACTAGAATCACATGTATGACTTCATACGGGATTCATATCCTCAAATATTATAACTTATTTATTATTATCTTTCCAGCATTGGTCTGCTTTGATTACGAGAGATGTTTAAAATAATACCGATCATCCCGAGAGAAAGAAACAATGCAGTTCCACCTTGTGAGAAAAATACAAGAGGAACTCCAGTTAAAGGAAAAACTCCTATCATAGAAGCAATATTCATGAAAGATTGGGCAGTGATTATAGATATAAATCCAATAACAACCAATTTACTAAACGCATCTGGAGCATTCCGCAACGCGATACGATAACCCCGCAAGGCAAAAGCTATAAATAAACATATAAGGAGAGCTGTACCCAAGAAACCCAATTCCTCCCCCATAACACAAAAAATTGAATCCCCTTGTGGTTCGGGTAAATAATTAAATTTTTGAATACTTTGACCTAGGCCTCTACCAAAAAGTCCTCCAGAACCAACAGCGATAAGACATTGTTGTAGTTGATAAGATGTTGTTCTACTATTTTCACCAGGATTGATAAAAGTATTAATGCGGTCTTTCAAATATGGTTTAAAAGACACAAGAATTACAAGAGCAATAATTGCTATCCCTAAAATTCCTAAAATATATTTGAGAGGTGCACCAGACACAAATAACATTATTGTTCCTGTAATGGTTATAAGAATTATACTTTTGGTGTCTGGTTGTTTAATTAAAACAGCGGCGATGATTCCTAACATTACAAGTAGCGGTAAAATACTAAAAAGTGGCTCTCTAACTTTTTCCCGAACCCAAGACAACCAAGCGGCAAAATAAATTATGAATCCAATTTTTAGAAATTCTACTGGTTGAAAAGAGTATCCTAAGACGTCTATCCAGCGACGAGCGCCAGTCCCATGAGATTGCCCTATCCCTGGAACTAAAACAAGTACAGTTAAAATGATAGATAAGACAAATAAAATTAGAGAATATCTCCTGAATAATTTATAGGGAATTTTATATCCAATATAAAGGGCAATTAATCCTCCCAAAAAACCAAAAATAAATTGACTAAACATCACTCCGGAAAATTTAGCTTCACTTTTTGCAAGTATTCCAAGCGAGGCAGAAGTAAAAACTATTAATCCTATTACTACAAGAGCAATAACAATACCAAAAAATACTTTATCTATTTTGTTTTTTTTATTTTCTTTCATTTTTTAATCAACAAGAGAAATAATAACTCCAATTACTGATGTCATTATGCCTACAATCCAATATCGCATAGTAACTTTGTATTTAGGCCAACCAAGTGCCTCGAAATGATGATGAAGTGGGGCAAAAAGGAAAACTTTTTTGCCGTTACGAAGTTTTCGAGAAAGTATTTGGATAACGTCCGATAACGACGTAATAAAAAGTGGAAATGCAATAATAGGAAGAAGTAATACTGTATCAGTCAAAAAAGCAATGACAGAAAGAGTAACAGTAAGTCCAATCATACCAGTTTCTCCCATATAAAAACGTGCTGGAGGAATATTAAACCATAAAAATGCTAGTATCCCTCCAGTAATTACCGCACAAAACGCAGCAAGATCAGCCTGATTGTTAAAGAAAGCAATAAGAGTATACGCCATAAAGATTGAGGCAAGCACTCCACCTGAGAGCCCATCCACTCCATCTATAACACTTGATGACCAAAGTGAAAGCATTATTAAAATGAAAAATGGAATAAAAAGATAACCTAAATTTATAAACCCATACCAAGGTACATAAAGTTCCGTAACTCCAAGTTTAAAATAAAACCATAAACCAATTACAAGTCCTAGGAGTAAAATGATTCCTATCTTTATATAGCGCAATACTATTGGGTCTGTCGTCCATTTACCACGACCAAAAATTTGCAAGAAATCATCTCCAAGTCCAATAATAGACGCTACAATTAGTGTAAAAAACGGTAAAAGAGTTTGGTTGCGACTAATAAAATATAGTTTAGTAGTTAGACTATTTTGAAAGATGACGTCCACCAACCATACAACCGCAAGCGTTAGAATTACAGAGACCCAGATTATCATTCCCCCAGTACGAGGAGTAGATATCTCAGCAACCTCGTCATGAATTTTAGAAAAGGCACTTGATTTCTCAACTGGAATATTATCTATTCTACCTATTCGACGCCACATCTTGTATTTAAAAAAATAATGAGTTGCAAGAGGGGTCAAAAATAAACCAATAATAAAACTTATAACTGCCGGTAAGAAAATTTTTAAAGCATCATTCATGGTTTTCCCCGCCTGCAGTCGCTATGCTATCAGCATTGCGGGCAGGTTCTTGTTTAATAACTTCTTGTAATTGTGCTCTTACTTCATTGTAATTTGGTAGTTGGTTTATATTTGTTACTCCCATAAAGGATAATGTATCAAAGGTTGGATGGTAAAGAAAACGTCTACTGTCATGAGGGTCAGTAATTTTTTCTATCAACCCACGAACTAATAGGTTTCGTAGAATAAAACTTGAATTTACTCCACGGATATAATCCACTTCACTACGTGACACTTCATTTTTATATAAAATAATAGACAATGTCTCAAGTGATGCCTTGGAAATCTCTTTAGATATCTCATCTTTACGAATTGATTCTATTAGAGAACTTAGTTCACCTGTGACTCCCAAAACAACAGCATCATCTTTTCGTACAAGCACTAACCCGCGTCCCGAAAGTGAAAGTTCCAGTTTTTTTAAGGCTTCTTCTATCTCCTCGGGAGAGGTATTCAAAAGTTCAGCCAATTTACCAACCTTAACATCTTCACCCTTATAAAAAAGCAATCCTTCAATTTTTGATTCTAATTCAATCATAATAATATTAATTTGCTGTTACTTCTTGCTTATTAATTTCAATGTCTCCAAAAGAAGAATTTTGAATGACATCGATTATACCTTCTCTTACTAATTCTAACATGGCCAAGAACGAAATAATAACATGAATCCGAGCTTCTTCCTTATTCTCTGCACCACTTGCCTGTGTGAACTCTTTAAATGATAAATTGATTGCTCCTTGTATGCGTTCTGTCAGACTATTTATAATTTCATCAATATTTATTATTTTTTTAACTTCAACTTCTGGTAATGGAACACTCTTTTTAGGAATATGGTTGAGCACATCCAATATTGATTCCGAGACATTGCTTATTGTTATAATCGGGTCTGGAGAAAAAAGTGGCTCACTCCAAATACGTTCATTGGGCATGAAAATAATTTCAATTCCAAAATTATTTTTTATATCAATGCTGGCATTTTTAATAACCTTATATAATCTCAATCGATTTTCCAAGTCGGAGATTTTTTCTTCCTCATCTTCGGTTAAGGAAAGGTTTGGTAGAAGTGATTTTGATTTAATAAGAATTAAAGTCGCTGCCACTAAAATAAAATAAGAAACGTCAGCAATATGTTTGTCTGTTGAGACTCCAGAAAATGATTTGATGTAAGAGATATAATCATTTGTCACATCAGCTAGCGATATCTCATTTACAAAGAGTTTTTTCTCTTCAATTAGAGAAAGGAGGAGTTCAAGTGGTCCTTCAAATGTCCCAGCTCGAACTTTATATAGAGATGTAGCAATTTCATCAGACATTGTTCTATTCTAACTCAAAATTGTTATAAAATAAAGGCATTTAATAAACTATTTTACTCCCATTGCTCTGAATACTTTAGTATATAGAGTTTCAACAATATCTTGCTGTTTTTTCCCAAGACATGCATAGTGGTCAAGCCCAGGAGCGGAATTGATTTCAATCACATGCCATTTTAAAGCGGGTTTTGTAATATCATCATCTATCATCAAATCAACTCCACATAGACGTAGTCCCATATCTTTTGTTAGTTTAATTGCAATTTTTTTGAATGATGGATGAACTTTTTCTGTGATATCAATGGCCGTTCCTCCAGTTGATAAATTTGCATTATCAAGTAACACCAAAGATTTTCCATCAGGAAGAATCGAACTGAAAGTCAGTTTGTGTCTACGAAGTGTCATTTTTAGCCTAGGATCTTCAAAAGCAAATGTTCTATCGCGACCGTCTTTCTTGTACTCATTTTGTTTTCTTTTAAGTAGTGTTTTTATATTTAATTTACCATTACCTACTATTGTTAGAGGAATACGCTCGTATGCTGAAATAATCTCTTTATCTAGAACAATGACTCGATAATCTTTTCCTATGATTGGTTCTTCTACTAGAATAACTTTATCAATACGACTGATTTGTTTAAATACTTTAAAGAAATCTGGTTTTGTGTAAACTTTTGTTACACCTGTACCCTGACTTTTACTGTTTGGTTTAAGGAAAACTGGCAATCCTATTTTTTGAGCATATTTCCAAGCTTCGTTGATATTTTGATTTGATTTGATTGCCTTTGCCCAAGAATCGCTATAAAACTTTTTCCAAGGTATAACTGGATAGCCCATATCCTTCATAAAAATTTTTGAATAATCTTTATCAAGAGCTATTTCTGATGCCCCCATGGCATTGATATCAAATCTGGTAACCTTAAAAAATTTATTAATACCATCACGGTAAGAAATATTCCCAACTCTACCCCATTCTTTTTCAATAAAAACTTTTACACCAAGTTTTTTCGCAATTTTTTTGATTAAATCATTGAGTAAGGGTTGCCTTGTGAATTTGTGAGTATTTTGCATTTTGATTTACACAGTGGTATCTCATTAAAAGAGTTTTTATTGTGTGTTTGGTTTTTCATTAAATGCTAATTCAAGAATTGTAGGAAAATGATCCCATGGGATTTCTGTTACAGGAGTTGCGTCAGTGTGAACACCACCATTTTGAATTGAATTTGTAGCTTGGTCATAATACCAATTTGGTACTTCTGATATTCGTGTAGGTATTATCAAGTCAGCGTACTTTTTATTTATTTCTTTACCGTTATGCATATAGTACTCTGCTCCACGAATAACAGCGATTAATCTTTCGAGGGGTATCTTTTTCTGTTTTTTAATACGAGAAAGAATATTTACATGCCCACTTGAGCATCGCTGAACTACAATATCATAATTACCACCTACTTGTGCTCGTAGGTATCCAGGTAAACTAATATTGTCAGATTCGAGTAATACTATTTTAAATTCTCCATAATTAAGTTCAGTTGTTTTCCCTTCTGAAACCAGATTTTTGTACAGTGCAGGAAGTTCGTGAATTCTTTTTACTTCTTCCGCATAATGAGATTCTATTAACGGAGTAATAAGATTTATGACCTTTTCAGAATCATGTGGAAATTGTTTGTTTAGTGTTCCAATAATACCTGAGAGTCCAAAAGTTCTATCGAGTTGGTCTTTAGAAATCGTTCCAAGCCCAAATTTATCATCACGCTCGGCATAGTGAATTAGTTTACTTAAAGCTGGGTCACTAGAAATACCTAAGTCTTTTGCGACTAGGAATGAAGCACATGTTTCTGGTTTTCTTCCATGATGGTCATAAGCACCTCCACCATTATCAATTAATAAATTTCCAAGTCTTTGATTTTCATCGTCTCCAATTTTACCTGCATTTGGGTCAATAATAATTTCCGCATTTAAAATACCGCTAAATTTCTCTTGTCCGAAACGTTTTAATAGATAAATAGCAATGATTGTATCGGGTTGTGGGCGTACAGGAATAATGATTTTAGAAATTTGCATAGGCCAATTATACACTTTTTGATATATTTTTATTACTTGACATATTGGTCTATATATGATACAATATAGAGGAATACGTTAAATAATCATTTCTTTAATAAAAATCAATTAATATTTTACGGACATGGCAGCAAATATTAAGTTACAGACAAAAAACGGTATGATTTCCGGAAAAAAAATCATCACCATAAACGGCAATCTCTTCATCTGTTTAAGTGAAGTTGTCGGAGATGTCACTACCCCTTCATTCTTGTATATGAAAACCAATGGAGAAAGATTTGTTTCCCCAAAGGAAATAGAATGGGGAAAGGCTCCTACTTCACAGGCCTGGGGAAATGCTAAAGAAACCTGGAAAGATGCCAAGGTTTTAGAACTGACAATGGATGAATTATCATCTGCAGTTAAAATAAAAAAGCAGATTGCAAAAAATTCAACATTCGGGTTTACATCTGATGAACTGCAAAAGCATCTCAACTTCATTAAACAAAGGTCCCAGAACAAAGTTGCAAGACCTAGTATGAAATGAGGTATAGTGAAATTACACATAAGGGCGTTATCTTCGGATAACGCCTTTACTAGTTATTAGATGTATAAATATAATTAATATCCTTCCTCACTCAATCGTTCATCTATTCTATTCATATCACGAGGGAACATACAGGCTTCACGAATATTTTTGAGTCCTAATAATTGCATTGTTATTCGCTCTACTCCAAAAGAAAATCCTCCTTCAGGTGGAACTCCATATTTAAATGCTTCAAGAAACATCTTAATTTTATTTGGATCCATTTCCCAAAGTTTTACATGTTCTTGAAGTTGCTTATAATTATTTATTCTTCGTCCCCCCGAGAGCCACTCAAGTCCGCGACAAATTAAATCCACTCCCTCATTATATTCTGGTTCTTCAGGATTTGGATAAACATAAAATGGTTTTTTGCGAGTAGGATATCCATAAATGAAAACGAAGTCAGAACCAGTCTCTTTTTTAACTATTTCACAAATTTCCCTTTCGTCTTGCGGATTTGTATCTTTTTCTCCACGAACATCGCGACCATTTGCTTCAAAAATCTTTTGTTGAACTTCCCTCAAAGAATATGTTGGAGTTTTATCTATCATTACTGGAAGCTCAACGTTTAACATTTTTAAATGTTCTCTATTCTTGGTTTCAACTTGTTTTAAAATAAATCTAAAAGTTTCCTCAGCCATATCACGTATATCAGTCCATGATTCAATAAAACCCATTTCAGCATCAAGACATACAACTTCTGTTAAATGTCTGGTGGTAGATGATGGTTCAGCACGAAATACTTTATTCACTGAGAAGCATCTCTCAAAAGCTGACATAACAATTTGTTTGTAAAGTTGAGGTGATTGAGATAAGTATGCTTTTTTTCCGAAATAATCAACCTGAAAAACTTCTGCTCCACCTTCAGCGGTCGCTGGAGTAATACTCGGAGCTTGAAATTCGAAAAACATATTTTTTTTCATGAACTCTCGGAAAGAATCTATGATAGTTTCGCTAACTTTAAATATTGCTTGGACTTTCGGTTGTCTTAAAACCAATGCTCTATTATCAAGCTCTGTGGTTAATTCTAAATTATACCCAGCAAGTGACATGTCAAACGGAAGAGGCTCTGCTTCAGCTAAAACTTGCAATTCTTTTATCTCAAGCTCAAGTTCTCCGTTTAGAACTCCAACTTTTTTATTTCTTTCTGGACGCTCATTTACCTTACCCTTAACCTTAACAACAAATTCATTACGTAGGGTTTTCCCAATCTCCAACGTCTCAGTATAACTAGGTAGGATTACTCCTTGCA
>Ga0247841_10003354_pt1 | contig 29920 bp, 32 predicted proteins | sample LaCruzMarch2015__2_FD_192410 | JGI IMG/M metagenome (GOLD analysis project Ga0247841, IMG submission 192410) | Freshwater microbial communities from meromictic Lake La Cruz, Castile-La Mancha, Spain - LaCruzMarch2015_18m | ecosystem: Environmental > Aquatic > Freshwater > Lake | place: Spain... | reverse complement strand
CTGATTTCTGAGAGCGGAGGACAAATATACCTGAAGTAAAAAACAGTCGGGCAATTCGCAAAGCGAATTGCCCGACTGTTTTTAAATAAATTATTTTCTATTGGCACAACGGACAGAAACAGTTTTAGAAACATTCATATCTATCGTAATTGAATATTCGTAAATCGAACAAATATATCTGCCATTATATAAAGTAGTTCCCATTCCAGAATTTGTACTATTCATCATATCGATGGCCATATTTTGATTTTTGGTTAAATATGTTTTTATCTTATTTAAAGCCACTGTACTACTAGCGGTAGATGGATTGCTAAAAGTAAAACCATAGCCGGTAATTAAATTTGATTTTCCACCAAATAAATAATAAAAATTTTGCTTAACTATAGGAGCAGTAACATTTACCAAACTACGAACTCCTTCTAAAACAGTGATGGCATTGGAAGTGTCGACAGCGCTTTTTAAAACAGTTGCTGTATCTTTTGTAATTGGTTTGGTTGTACTACTAATTGAAATATCATTATCGGTCGTAGTAGCTCTTACGATATCTAGACCATCAGAACTTACAGACACAATATCATCTGTTGAAGTAGAATTTATATTAATTGAGTTTAATTGAGTCGCTGTATAAACCGGTGCATTGGTGGTATTTATCAAAAAAAGTAAATAACCAACAAAACCGATTCCCACAACCATAAACAACCAGAGTGTTTTATTTTTAAGCATAAGTTTAATAACAATAAGTTTCCGTTTCATTATACAATATTATTATAAAAAGTGCGAAAATTATTCACCAAAACTTTTCAAAAATTTGCCTGTTTTGATATTTTCGTGTAATACTTGTTGGAAATGAGTAATACAAGTTCACCAAAAAGTTTTAAATTATTGATCGTGGAGTCCCCTGCCAAAGCCAACACAATAACCAAATATGCCGGTGAAGGTTATATAGTAAAGGCAAGTATCGGTCATATTCGTGACTTACCAAAAAGTAACAAAAAGGCGATTGATATTCCCGCTGGCTTCGTTCCCACTTACGAAATTTCTCCGGGCAAAGAAAAAGTGGTAGCGGAATTAAAAAAACTCTCTAGTGAAGCAGAAGAAGTTTTACTTGCGACTGACCCCGACCGTGAAGGTGAAGCAATCGCTTGGCATTTGAAGGAGGCTATTGGTCTTCATGATCCAAAACGTGTGGCTTTTCATGAAATCACGAAATCAGCGATTGAAGAAGCTCTAGCTCACCCACGCTTGATTGATGAAAACTTACGCCAAGCTCAAGAAGCTCGCCGTGTTTTGGATCGTCTCGTTGGTTACGATCTCTCTGGTTTGATTTGGAAAAAAGTTCGCTACGGACTATCCGCTGGACGTGTTCAATCACCAGCCCTACGTATTATAGTAGAACGCGAGCGTGAAGTTCGCACGTTTGTTCCTGAAAAATATTGGGTGATAACTGCCGATACTGAAACCACAAACAAGTTACCCTTACCTTTAGAGTGTGAAGAAAAACCAAAAACCGAAGAAGAAATGAAACGTATTATTGCTTATGGCAAAACTAATTCTTGGGTAATTTCTGATTTAAACGAGACCGAAGCTAAACGTCAACCAAAAGCTCCATTCATTACTTCAACCTTACAACAAACTGCATCTTCCCGTCTAGGTTTTGCACCAGCTCGAACTATGAGTGTTGCTCAAAAACTTTATGAAGGTGGTTTTATCAGTTATATGCGTACTGATAGCACGAACCTATCTAAAGAAGCTCAGGAAAAAATCTTTGAAACCATTAAAAAGAACTATGGTGAGAATTATTTATCTCCACGCACCTTTGCGGCTAAGAGTAAAAACGCCCAAGAGGCTCACGAAGCTATCCGACCGACCAACTTTGCGTTAGAAACCAGTTCTCGCTTTACTCCGGAACAAGCCAAACTATATAAACTGATTTGGCAAAGAACAGTCGCCTCACAAATGACTGACGCGAAAATTGCTCGTAGTAAAATTATCGTTAAGGTTGGTACAGGCGAAATTCCAAGCTTTACTGCGAATGGTTCCCGCGTTATCTTCGATGGTTGGTTAATCGCTGATCCACAAGCTCGTGGTGAAGATGTAGAATTACCAAGTATTACTGTCGGCGAAACTCTCAAACTAATTGAGATAAAAGATCAGGAAAAAAGTACCGAACCACCACCACGTTACACCGAAGCCGGTTTAATTAAAGAACTAGAAAAAAGAGGTATTGGCCGTCCGTCAACTTACGCTTCTATTATTAAGACAATTCAAGATCGTGGTTATGTGGAAAAATTAGATCGCTCTCTCAAACCGACTGATACTGGAGAAACCGTTAGTACTTTTTTGGAAGACAATTTCGGAAAATATATTAGCGATACTTTTACGGCGGACATGGAAGATAAGTTAGACAATATCGCCAATGGTACAGCTCAATATGTGAAAACTTTGAAAGATTTTTATGGACCGTTCCTGGCCGATGTAAAAGCCAAAGAAGGAGTAGAAAAAATTACCAACCTTGGTGAAGCTGGTGCTGAGTTTAAATGTCCGGTTTGTAAAGGACCGATGGTAATCAAACTTGGACGCACTGGAAAATTTTTAAGTTGTGCCAAATATCCTGAATGTCAGGGTGCTCTCAAAATGGATGGAGTTGAAATCGCTGGACCAAAAGATACTGGTGAGCTTTGTCCCCAATGTGGTAAATCAAACCTATTCGAACGTGAAGGTAAATTTGGTAAGTTTATTGCTTGTGGCAACTATCCTAAGTGCAAGTTTATTAAAAAGGATAAGGAAATGGAGAGATTGAACTCCACCGGTGTAGAATGTCCAAAATGTAAAAAAGGAATGATGACTGAGAAACGTGGACGATTTGGTATATTCTATAGTTGTTCAAATTATCCCGATTGTAAATATATTATCAAAACTAAACCGACCGGTGAAAAATGTAAGTTATGTGGCGAGTTGATGATGACCGGCACAAAAACTATTCCTGATCGCTGCTCTGATAAAAACTGTCCAAATCATAATCCACACAAATTAACAAGTTAATGTTGAAAGCAGACAGTCTTCACTGTCTGCTTTAGTTTTTGTGAGGCGGAAGTATATTGCTAGTAGCAACGAGCAATACTGAGCCGGGTTGAGGATTGGGTTGGGACCCAACCGAAAGACCTTTTGAGATATTTTATGAGTATTACGAAATATAATATCCAAAATGGTGTACTGACATGTAATGGTCGGCAAAATTTTAGAGCGACGTCTAGAAAATATTTGTGACCAAAGACCATACCAGATAGATGCAGTGATAAAAACTGTCCGAATCATAATCCTCACAAATTGGCAGAGGGCGCAGAAAATAAATAAACAAATTAGTACCGCCCGGCTCGCAAAGCGAGCCGGGCTTTATTAATTAAAAAACCACCCAGCTCCGACCCGTAATGGATCTAGGAGCCGGATGGCTTGAGGCACACTACCGCTGGTAGGTGCCAAGATACAGGATGCTGGCCTGCAGGCCGTGACGTTCTGTTATTGAGACATAGAACAAGGCGCGGCGCCTTTCGGTGTCGCAGAACCGGAGTTCCAAGAGACCCAAGCTCCAAACACCGGCCAAAAGTCCGGTAATGAAGAATGTAAGTTCCATAAACGTTGAGGCTTGTTTGGTCATTTCAGTGTACATTTTCAACCTCCTTCAATTTGAAACATCTTTATTTCGTGCCTTCAGACACGAAACCAATTCGTATAGTACACTATACTAAATATGCACTATTGTCAAGTTTAAATATAACAAACTCTATATTCTGTCTATATCATATTGACTAAACTTATATTATGTTATAGTATATCTGGGAACCGAAACTAGCCTGTTTGCTAGCTTTCACAGTGTTGTTTATCAAGTGAATAGTTTTAACCAAAAAGGAGTTGCACCATGTCGGAAAAATTCACACGCATTCAGGTCAAATCGATGAATACCAAAGATCCGGTGAAGTTCTTTATTCCTGGATCCCCTAACAAAAATAATGTGGCCTACGCAAAAAAAGTTAAAGGTGGTATCGAAATCTGGAACGAGAAAAGCAAGGTCGTCGTTCCGATGGAGTTTCCGACCGGCAAAAAAGCGATGGAACTGGAAGTGTCTGAGTGCGAACCACACGTCGTCACGGTCTACTATGAGTCCGATTGGCCGGAGTTCAGGCTCATGCGATATGGTTGCAGCACCCTCGTCTGTCATGATGGTAAGCTGCAAACACTTCCCTGTGTGCCGCCGAATGCCGTCATCTACTATCATGAGATCCCGCAACTCGTCATCAGTGAAAGCGTGAATCCCGTGACCTACCGCCGGAGTGCCTGCCTTCTCCCCCTCTGGGAACTCAACAAGGGTCGCGACGTCAGCGATCTGTACGCGTATCCCGAAGAAGCCGTGGTGATCGAGAGCTTCGCCGCGACATCGGGAGCGGGTCGTGTTCACACGTCCGGAAACATTCCCGGCACTGGTTGCACCTACGGCGACGTTCCCTGCATCTTTGCTGTCGTCACCGATGACGGTAAGCAGCACGGCTGGGCCCTCACTCTGTTCAAGAAGTGGGAGCTCAAGCTCGTAACCAGGCCCGAGAAGGACTGGGTGAAGCATCGGTATATCACTTACGACCCCATCTGGTACGAGAACTCGACCAACGAGCCGTATCAGCTGAAGATCGGTGATGAGTACATCGATTTCCCGAGCTTGCCCAAGAATGGCAGCCGAGAAGTCACCCGCTACCAAATCAATGACGTGGTGATGGCAGACTATCACCGCCCGACAACCGACAAGGACAAGAAGGAGTAAAAATTCCCAATGTCCCCCGACTCCAAGACCGTCCTACGGCCTTGGAGTTTTTTAATTCAATCTTTGACAAATGAATAAACTAGTTATATTGTATTTAAGAATGAACTTGATCGGAAATGTTTTCTGATTACATAGTTCACTGAACCATACAAAGGAGACACTCCATGGCGGAAAAAGAAAAAGGTGCCGGCCTGATCGTTCTTGTAACAGACATTGACGGCCAGACGGTTGCAATCGGTCAGAAGCGTGGCGCCTACAGTACCGAACGCGAAATGCGCCCCTCGTTGTTTGCCGGAGTGACGCAGGTCACCTGTCACGGCAAACTGAACGCCAGTGAGACGCCCGTTGCCGGTCTCATGCGCGAGCTTGAGGAAGAACTCGGCTCACACTTTGCCGACTATGTGAAGAAGATTGGCGAAAAAACCGGTCTCACCGAACTGGTCACCCTGGTCAACGAGAAAAAGGAAATGACAACCTTTGGCTGTTTTGTTTCTCTGGAATCCCTCGATTGGATCAGGCTCGGTCCCAGCTCCGGCGGCTTGGTCAAGATCCATCGAGGAGACTTGCCAAACGTGAGAATCACAAACAAGGAAATGATGACAGCCGGCGCCCCGCTTGAAGGTATCACCATGTTTGATGACGAACTCAAGGCAGTTAAACTCGCCTACGAACTCGTCGACAGACCTTCATAATACTATCCAAAACCTCCACCAGATTACTTCCCCACGGAAGTCCTGGTGCGGGGTATTAATTTGCCATTTTTAATTAATAATGTTATAGTGTTTTCGGATCGCAGAGAGTGTTTTCTCTGCCCAATACACATTTCGAAAGGACTCTGAACATGAAAGAAACAAGATCGGTCAGCTTGATCCTGGTGATGGCAGAAGAGGATGGTACGCTCAGTGCTATCCTGAGGAGCGACAAGGAATTTCCAAATTGCCTGCGCCCAACATGTCAGGGACTTCTTAGCGAAAGCGAACGCTTTCACCCTGCGATTGTTCGCCTGGCGAAGGAGTCGTTGGGCGAAGAGTTTGTGAACGTAAGCCAACTTGACAGCGAGCTGGTTACGCGAGGTTTTTGTCAATCAATCGACGGCGACGAAACTCTGGTGTTCGGCGCGTTGGTGGACGCTATGAATCACCTGTGGCGGATTACGTCTGGCCCAAAACTTATTATGGTTCAGGTCTGCCCGAATACCGGCAACTTGGTCACCCGTGGCGGCGCCAAAAAGGTTCTGGTCAACGGCCGAGCAACCGACAAGCCGGCATTCTTCATGACTGCAGATGAAATCAAGGTCATCACCAACACTCTGTTGGCCGTGAAGACAATTGTGATTCCAACCACAAGACTCTCGCCCACTCACATCAAACGCCGACTCTTCAGTTGGCACCCCGGATAGGGGTCGTGTCAAACCGCTTAGCTTTTCCTTTCGGGGAAAAGCCTGGCGGTTTTTTAATAAAATAATTTGCCTAAAAATTATAGAAGTAATACAATGACAAATATGGCCAACTTTAAAGAAATAATTGATTTAATGGAATCCCCCACCAAGGAAGATATTGAGCTTATAACTAAAGCATATAATTTTGCCGAAAAAGCCCACGACGGACAAGCTCGTTTTTCTGGTGAGCCGTATTTTATTCACGTTTTTGAAACCGCCAAGAATTTGGCCGGCATCAAAATGGGTTCTGTTACAATCTCCGCTGGTCTACTACATGACTGTATTGAAGATGGTAAAGCCACTCCAGAGGAAGTTAAAAAAGAATTTGGCGATGAAATATTATTTTTAATTACTGGTGTCACTAAACTCGGTAAATATAAATATAGAGGAGCAGAAAGATATATCGGGTCCCTGCAAAAACTTTTTGTGGCAATGTCTCAAGACTTGCGTGTTCTTGTAATCAAGTGTGCGGATCGTTTGCATAATATGAGGACCTTGCAATATGTCCGACCAGACAAACAACTTCGTATCGCCCTTGAAACATTGGACATCTTTGCTCCACTCGCCTATCGATTAGGTATCAGAAAACTCAGTTCAGAAATGGAGGACCTGGCTTTTTCTTATGTTTATCCAAAAGAATGCACAAAAATTAAAGAACTAATTAAAGAGAAAAGTCGCGAAACTTTGCCAGTTTTAGAAAAATATTTAAAGTCATTAAAAAAAGCTTTAGCCAAAGAAAATGTTTTGGATATTCACACTGGCTATCGCGTAAAAGGACTTTATAGTTTATACCGAAAACTTTTAAAAAAGGATAATGATATCGAAAAAATATATGACATCTTAGCAGTTCGTGTCATTACCCATGATGTTACTGAATGTTATAAAATATTAGGAATAATCCATAGTATTTGGCGACCCTTGCCCGGACGTATCAAAGATTATATCGCCTTACCAAAACCAAACGGTTACCAAAGTTTACACACCACGATTTTTACTGGTGATGGTGGCATTGTTGAAGTACAAATCCGTACCGAAGAAATGCACCGAAACGCTGAGTACGGTGTGGCTTCACATATATCATACAAAGAGCGTCATTCAGTAAATGGATATAAACCTGCCAAAGAAGATTCTTCAATGTCCTGGTTTAAACAGTTTTTGCCAAAGAAAATTCCATTCATAGGCAATCATAATCATAGTGTTATTAATAACGATATTCCGGTTTGGATTAAAGAGTTGGTCAAAGAGGGTTTTGATAAAGATGGGGATGGTAAAGTCGATAGTGATACAAAATCCGATTTCTTTGCGGCCCGTATGTTTATTTTTACCCCCAAGGGGGATGTTGTTGATTTGCCAATCGAATCAACCCCAATAGACTTTGCTTATGCTATCCACTCGGACATCGGTCATCATGTTAGTGGAGCCAAAGTAAATGGTAAATTAGTTTCTTTAGACACCATGTTAAAAAATGGAGACATTGTTGAGGTAATAACCAAGAATTCTGCCAAACCTTCACCTAAATGGATAGATATGGCTAAAACTACTATGGCCAAAAGACATATTAGAAACGAGTTAGATATTGAAGAAAAGAAAAAACGAAAATAAAAAAATGGCCGTCACCGAAAGGTACCGGCCATTTCATTTTATTTAGATACTGAAATTCTTCACTGAATACAAATCTTCTTCGTCACTTTCTTCCGCTTTAATAATCTCTTCCTTCGGTCGATCATCAATAGCCTTTTCTTCTTCAATGGCAGGCAGAATACTTTCAGTAACAGTTACTGGAATATTAGTTTCAGTAATTACTTCAGGAATCGGTGAACTATTGTTTACAGCAACTTCATTATTCATTCTCATAATGTCCGCAATGGCTTTCTCGACTGTTACCTTTTCTGGTACTGGGGCAGGTTCACGCTTAGACAAAATCGTACTGATATGACGATTCAAAGCAGCGTTCGGATCCTTACTGTGATTTTCCATCAAATTTAAAATATCGCGTAGATCTTCATTGGAGAAAAAATCAATCATAATCTTACCTCCGGTTTCTTTTCTCTCGATCTTAACCCTAGTTCCAAAAGACTCAGCCAACTTCTCTTCCAATTCAACAATTTCTGGATCAATTGCCAAAGCTTTCTTGCGAACTCGATCATAGGCCACACGACGAGAAATAGCTTCCGCTTCACGAACCGTCAATTTCTTGAACATGATTTCTTTGAACAAAACTTCCTGTTCCTCAGGACGATCTACTAACATCAACAATGGACGGGTGTGACCTTCAGAAATTTTTCCCATAGACAAAGCATCCAACATGTGAGACGGCAAAGACAAAATACGCAAACTATTAGAAACATATTCACGACTCTTACCTACCTTTTCCGCGATCTGAGTATGCTTAAATTTAAAGTCGTCAGCCAAACGTTGAAAAGCCCTAGCACGATCAACAGCATTTAAATCCTCACGCTGCAAGTTTTCAATAATCGCTAACTCTAATTTAACCAAATCATTTTCTTCCGAATTACGGATCAATACTGGCACTTGAGAAAGACCAGCTAATTTGGATGCGCGCAAACGACGCTCTCCGGAGATAAGTTCATATTCAACAGCTAAACCACCATCTTCCTTCTGAAACTCCTTTCTAGTGACCACCAAGGGCTGTAAAATACCGTATTGACGAATAGACTCCGATAAATCACGGAGTTTTACATCATCAAACTCTTTGCGAGGTTGATATGGATTAGGCTTAACCTTTTCTATTTCTATCCAAAAAATTGAGTCATTGTAAAATTGAACCATATTATTTCTTAATGTTATGTCCTGTATTTTAACATATTAAATCAAAATTAAACAACGTAGAAAATGTTGATATTTTGTGGAAAAAAATACGTAACCCGGATTAGGTTACGTACAAACTGATAAATATCAGTGTAAAAACAAGATGTGTTGATTTGGAAGGTCTTTAATAAAATCATCCTCATTGATAACATCGACCGAAAGAACATTTTCCTTGTCTTTTTTGGTTTGGCTTTGGACCGTAAAGAGTTGCCATAAGTCCTTCTCAAAATCTGCCAAAGACAGACGGTGAAAGACGACAACTCGAGCAAAACCCAAAATCGCAGGATCGGTCCTACCTAAAAAGTAAGTATCCTCGACAAGGGCAAAAGAACAATCTAATTCTCTTTTAGCCACGGCAGCGACCGACTCAAAGTCAGAACAACCACCAAAGAACGTTCCGGGAACGACACAAAAGTGCCTTTTCTTTTTAGGAAACGTTACTTGCTTATCGGTCTCCTTCCTAAAGGAAAATTCGCTTTTTAATAAGTGTCTGGCCTCTTGAGACCAAGAGTCGAGCAAACAGACAGACATCACATCAGTGTTTGTAAGAATTATAAGACCATCATTATCAACTTCAACAACAAATGTTTTAAACGGTATCTTCATATGAATTTCTCCTTATTTGTAGAAACCATTTTGACAACCTAAATGACCATATCATTAAAATATAGTTTTGTAAATATTTTTACATCGTATTGCTTTTTTTGATAAAACTGATAATCTTAAAGATGTAATTTTTGCCGGGATGGCGGAATGGTAGACGCAGTGGACTCAAAATCCACCGGTGGCAACACTGTGAGAGTTCGAGTCTCTCTCCCGGCACAAAAACAAAACACTGGAATATTCCAGTGTTTTGTTTTTGTGCCGGGAAGTGAGTGCTGGGTAGCACTCACGAGAGAGACTCGAACGCCGGAGCCGATTTTAGACAGTAGTCAAAAATGCAAGGCGGTGCCCAGACAACTTTTTGTGACGACAAAAAGTTAGTCGCGGGCGAGCTCTCTAGCCGGCACTATGTCGGGAGAGAGACTCGAAAGACAGAGACCTCAAGCCACTCTCAGCAGACATCATGGCCGAGCCGGGTTCGACAGTTTTTGTGAATGGCGGTGAACAGAAAAACTGATGACCAAGTCTCTCCATTTTTTCTAAAAACAATTTGACCCCTCCACCAAATCTGCTAGAATCAATTCCACAATGAATCAATACTTCATCTATCTAATTACTGCCGTCGCCTTTTTGGAAGTCATCGGTGACATCCTTTTCAAAGAATGGTCTATCCATAACAAAAGTTGGTTTTTAATTTTAGGTATATTGGCTTACATGGCCGCTACTCTTTTCTGGGCGTTCTCACTTAAATATCAAAGTCTATCCAAGGCTATGGTTATTTTTGCAGTCCTAACACTTATAGTTGGTATCCTAGTAGGAGTTTTCTTTTATAAAGAAGAATTAACAACAGTAAATGTTATTGGAGTGGTTGGTGGTTTGATTAGTATTGTTTTACTTGAATTATAATGAAAAAATATTTACCAAAAATTCTCGTCGTACTAGGACCAACTGCTACTGGTAAGAGTGATCTAGCCGTAGAAATTGCTCAGCGATTCAATGGCGAAATAATCAGTGCCGACTCCCGTCAGGTTTTTAAAGCCATGGATTTAGGCACTGGAAAGATAACTAAAAAAGAAATGCTTGGTGTAAAACATTATATGTTAGATATTGTAAAACCAAACACTAAGTATAATGTCGCTAAATATCAAAAAACCGTTCATAAAATAATCAACGGTATTCTGAGTCGTGGCAAGCTACCGATTATTTGTGGTGGTACTGGTTTTTACATTCAGGCGATAGTAGATAATATTGTTTTTCCAGAGGTTAAATCTGATGAGACTCTACGTGCTAAGTTAGAAAAACTTTCGACTGAAAAGTTACTAGACTTACTAAAAAAACTTGATATCAAATCATATAATCGTATTGATAAAAACAATCGAGTCAGAATTGTTCGAGCGATTGAGATTGCCAAAACTCTAGGTTTCGTACCACCAATCAAAAAAGATGCTAAATATTATGCCCTGCAAATTGGTTTAGATGCAACAGATGAAATATTGAAGGATAGAATACAAAAACGTTTAATTAAACGCTTGGATAATGGCATGCTTAGAGAAGTTTCTAGGCTTCATAAACAAGGTGTGACCTGGAAACGATTAGAAAACTTTGGTTTGGAATATCGATATCTTGCCTTGTTTTTACAAAACAAAATCACTCGCGAACAAATGACTAACGAGCTTTACATGGCTATCTGGCACTTCGCTAAGCGCCAACGAACCTGGTTTAAAAAAGACAATCGAATCAAGTGGTTTAAACTTGAAGATAAGATCAAAATGATGAGTCTGATAAAAAGTTTTATAAACTAAATTTCCTAATATAGATATTACGACAAATTGTAACCACAGTTCCAATTTGTCGTAATGTTCAAAACATCAAGTAAATCATACTCTACCCAATTCTTTCTGTTGCTGAATGTTTAAAAATAAGTTAAGATGACACCGTTGGGTCCATAGTTTCAATGGTAAAACATCGCACTCCAAACGCGAGGTTCTCAGTTCGAATCTGAGTGGGCCCGCATATAAAAAATAGCCACATAATGTGGCTATTTTTTATATGCGGGCCCAAGTAGTCAAATTTATCTGACTACGACTCAGATTCGAAAGCCGGAACTATAGTTTTGTCAGAAAGTCATACGAGCCTGGTCGGGACTTTTCTTGAGCTACAACAAAAGAAAAAGTCGTGACCGGATCTGAGCGGATAATTATACAAAAAACAGGGTTTCCCCTGTTTTTTAAATTATTTTTTAGATTCCTTGTGAACGGTTTTCTTTTTACACCATTTACAGAATTTCTTGAGCTCAATTTTGCGCTCTACCTTCTTTTTATTTTTGCGAGACCAGTAATTTGTTCTCTTACAGGTTTTGCAGGCCAATTTAATTAGTTGATCTTGTGACATATTATTTCTTATTTACAGTGTTCCGAGTATAACTTAAATCCATAAAAATTGCAATACCAAAAAAAATGGCCAGTATTCCACATGGGAACACTGGCACTTTATACATTCAAACCTATATCTGTCTGATCATACTGCCGTGAGCTCGGACTGACGCTCTGACTGTCGGTGGCAAAAATTCATCTTCCACATCATTATGGAAGTGAACTTTTTTTCGTTTTCGGATCAAGTTTTGATGAGTCAAAATCGCTACTTTTTTCTGAATCGGAGCAGGTTCTTTCTTAAGCTCTGGCCTGACACCTCCTGTATTAACCAGAGTCATTCCAACAATAAGGAGCAGGATTGAAAAGAAAAAAAACATCCTCATATTTATCTCCTTTCAGTTCAGAGTTGTATCAACGTTGAACCTTGCGTCCGGGCCATTTGCAATTTTTACCATATCCAAAGTCATTGTTTTGACGCTTTTTCCCCTTTGAGGGCGGACAAACGGACGAAGACTCGAAATCAGATCTTCTATTCAGCATGGGTCCAGATAAGGCATCCGGCGTTTCTTTGACTGAACATGGTGTGATTATAAAAACCTTGTTTTGATTCAAAGCACCAACGCAAGCCGCAACCAAAGCGCCAAGAACCAGCTTTCTGTCTTTCATAACAAACCCTCCATGTTTGAAGTTTCTGAATTAAAAACTAACACAAGCATAACCTCGCGTCAAATAAAAGGTATTAAACCTTACAGGTTCTGTACACCTTTCGCATTTTAAGAAAAACGCTCAAGGTCTTGCGAAGCTCCAAGTATTCGCTTCTCACCCCAGGGCAAGCTCTGGACTCAAGATGATTCGAAGACTCACCTTTGTCGCAGCAAGCTGCGAGGTATTAATACCTTGTAGTTTAACTTCGGCTCTGCACTCATGATTTTCTAACTCGTTACACTCATAAGAAAATATAATCGCTCGGACGATGTGAAAGAGATTACTCTTTCACTCGCTCCTCGCTAGTCAAAATAAACAATTAATTATTTGATTACTCTAATTGTAAATTCTTTTTATCAGAGGATTGATTCTGGTCAAAAATTCGTATGCAGTTGTTCCGGCCAAGTCAGCTAGATTTATTGCAGAATTATCTTGATGTAATTCCCTACCCATTATTTCAACCATCTGTCCAACCTTTGGTTTATTTACTTTAGTAATATCAATCATAATAATATCCATACAAACACGTCCTAAAACTTTGCAAGATACGTCGTTGACATAAACCCGACCAATACCAGAAAGAACTCGTGGGTAACCATGCCAATAACCAATTGGAATCATTGCCACTTTAGTATCTTTATCAAACTTTTCTGTAAAGTCATAACCTATTCTCTCTCCAGCTGAAACTAATTTAATTTCTGCAATCAAGCTTTTCCAAGACATTGCTGGTTCTAGTTTGATTTTATCCTGTAAAAAAGACATAGTTTCTTTAGCTGGCCAAATACCGTACAAACCAATTCCAATTCTTACCATATCGAAATGAGCTTCCTTAAATAACAACATTCCACCAGTAGCACACGCATGGTACATTGGTTTTAAATCAGCCTTCATAAAAGCCTCGCGCCATTCATTAAACACTGAAATCTGTTTCTTGGTATCGGAGGCTAACGCCGGGTTCTTAGCCATCGCAAAGTGAGTAAACAAACCTTCGACTTCAATTTTGTCTTTTAACTTACCAATTTCAGATATCACCTTATTTATATCACCACTCATAAATCCATGACGATGCATCCCGGTATCAACCTTAATATGAATTTTTATCTTTGAGCGACTTATTTTTATATGTCTAAAGTATTCAAAATCTGAAACAGTGATACTAATATTATTTTGAGCAGCCTCATCAAATAATTCTGGCAAAGTGTAGCCTAAAACTAGAATAGGTTTGTTTATTCCCTCTCTTCTTAGAGCCAGAGCCTCAACAACAGAGTCAACGGCTAACCAATCAATTTTGTGCTTAACAAGTAGTTTAGAAAAGTCCCAAAGCCCGTGACCATAGGCATTAGATTTAACAACGGCCATTATTTTTACATAATCAGGAACAATTGAGCGAAAAATATTTAGATTATGAGCAACCGCTTTACTACTAATCTCGAGCCAGGTTCGTATTCCTTTCGGTCTTTTAAAAGTCATAAACAAATAATAATGTAGTGGATTCAAAATGTAAATATGATAGACTAATCCAGGAGTTTTAGATGGTTATTACGCCAATACCAAGGGGGTAGACCATGGGGAATAAAAACAAAACGACCAAAGCCACCTCCCAAGATCGACAGGAAAAAGAAAGAACCAAAAAAATTGAGGAGCAAATCAGACAACGAGAAGCTGAGGAAGAGAGAGTGATTGCTATTATCGGCTACCTGAGATTACCCGATCTAGAGCCGATAGATCATTTACGCGATCTCTTTCCAACACCGCGTTTTGGTATCTGGCTTTCAGCCGAAGAATGTTATTTACGAAGGGATGAACGTCACCTTTTCAACAGAAGACTAGTGCGATAATTCACACCGGCGCGTAATCTATATAATGGTTGCGCGTCTTTATTACATAAAAAGGCTCCGCCGCGAGATGCGACGGAGCAGAGAACCCCAAAGGTTATGGGGTGGGAATTTTTGCTTGCAACACCAACGAGGTCGCAAGCAAAACGATAATGAGAAGCAGAAAACCTGCCTCAAATTTTTTCTCCTTGAACTGTCCAAAGAACCACTTAAACCAGGACTGTTTTACCATTTTTTACTCCCTCCAGTTTGATTAGTTTTAGGAAATCGGCAACCGATTCACCCAATTATTTTATATCATATCTCATTTTTAATGACAATAGCATATATGTGATAATTAAAAGCCGCTGGGAGAGATCCCAGCGGCAGACCATTATCGGTCTTAATCTTCCACACCAGAATGGCAAACGAACTCATGTTGAGTCTCTTCCTGGTTAAAGGCAAGATATTGAGTGTCATACCACCGTCTGAGGTCCTCAGATCTGGTCCAGTGTTGGCAAAGAACTTCTACGACAATGCGCATCTTGCAATTGTGTGGTATTACTCCTTTGATTGTCGCCTCCAACAGCTTCTCCGATAGGTTAAAAGCGTCATTCAGACTACGGCCTTCAATCAATTTCTTTTCCACAGAGTTAGCGAAAAAAACTACCGATTCATAAACCTCATACCGATCATCGGCACAAGCTCGGGGACTCTTCACGACATTCAATAATTTCACAGCTTCGAACGACCAAAGAATAAGATTCACGACAGGAAACCTCGCCAAAAGGTAAACTCTCATTTTCGCCTTCCTTTCCTTTTTGGCACTGGTTGTACTTTGTTTTTCTCTATTAAAATTAGCACTAGGCACACCTATAAGCAAGTACTCTTGTTTTTTTTGAAAAAAGGCTTTATAATCTCCCCATTGCGCAGGTGGCGGAGTGGTCAATCGCAATTGACTGTAAATCAATCGTCCAATGGACTACGAAGGTTCAAATCCTTCCCTGCGCACAAAAATAAACACCGAAAGGTGTTTTATTTTTGTGCGCAGGAGCAAGCCATGGGTATGGCTTGCGAGAAGGATTTGAAGCCCCGATGAGCATAATTTTGAGTTTGTATTTCAAACGACAAAATTATCCATCGGGGGTACTGAAACTGTAAGTTTCAAAACGCCTTCCTTACGTTTTAGTTAGTGACGACGAGTACAAAACTCGTGACCAAATCCTTCCCCCTCACAAACCTCATTTGACACCTCCGCTTTTTTATATTATCATTATATCGGAGCCTCAACATCAAACCGTTAACAGGAAAACCCAATGAAAGTCAAAGGTATTTGCTCAATTTGTGGTCGTGAAAAAAACGGTCACAAGAGCAAAGCAACTGGTCTTCACGTGTGCATTACTTGTGGAAACAAACAATGGAGGAAAAAGAACCCTGCCAAACAAGTGGAGTTGAAGAAATCATATTACTCCACCAGAACTACACACAGTACGAATAAAGGCCAAGTTTGGATGCCTGGGGAAATCACAACGATAACTTCCCAGGATCGCCTAAGTGATCCAGAATTGGCCAAACTATTGTGCCGGTCGGTGCAAGCCATACAGGTGAAAAGGAGCAAAGTCCTCACCGGCTATGTCGAGCACTCTTAACAAAAAGCAGGCACCCCGTGTGCCTGCGTTTTTTTTAATAAAAAATGCCCACGAACGAACGTGGACAATTGATCTCAAAATTAGAGATCTGTCGGTCAGAGTTAGTCAGAATTCACTTGTAATTCCTCCCGGACCCCAACCTTCAACAACTTCAATTTCTTTCTTTTCAACATGGAGTATGTAGCGCTTATGTAAAAGCTCAGCAATCTCTCTTGCTACCACAAGACAATTACCAGACTCAATATCTTTCTTTGTTAGAATGATATCCGCCCTATTGGGTTTTTTATCACTCCTCTTTGTTATATCCACGGTAGCAAAGACCTGGGGGTATACGAACTGAAAAAAACAATCCGTGTTTTCAAGTACATCCAAACCTTTACCCACGGAAACATACAAAGACAAACATGTCTTAACTGTATGTTTATCCATTCTAAACGTGCTCATCATTTCCACTTTGACCAAGTAAAAAAGATTGTGAGCAGCCGATTCGTATCTTGGAGCTCTTGGATTCCAACCATCCGGTTGATTATTTCTGGCCTCTTCCAGCAAATCCTCTATTGGAATATAACCTTTACGCTGATGCCTTTCAAAAAACTGATCGTATTCATCTTGAGTCATGGCATTAAGGTATCTCAAGCGAAAAAACCATCTTTCAAAACCTCTGCCACTTTCAGCCCAATGTAAAGGGCGAATTCTATACATATCAAACCTCCGTTGTTTAAATAACTTTTTTCTAAATATAACAATACTTTAACGGTATGTCAAACACAACCAAAACAAAATACCCAAGATTTTCTTGAGTATTTTGTAAACAATTATTTTACCTCCTCAAACTTCCCCTTTCGTTTCTTGGCATCAACTATTATCACCCCGTTTTTAACATCCACCAAAACCGTTCCACCCGACAGCACACCTTTGGTAATCATAAAGTGTGCCACTGGATTTAATATCTTTTCTTGTATCAGGCGTTTCAACGGTCGGGCACCATACTGTGGATTATAACCTTCCTTAGCCAAAAGACTTGAAGCTTCTTTCGAAATTTCCAATCTAATATCTTTAGCTTCCAAACGCTTCTTCACTATATCAATTTGAATATCAACAATTTGGCGAATTACTTCCGGACTCAAAATATCAAAGATGATAATATCATCTAAACGATTAATAAATTCCGGACGGAAATAATCTTTGAGACTACCCATCACTTTAGCCTTGGCGTCCTTGTAGTCACCAACAGCCCCAGCGTCAGCGTTAAATCCAAGTCTCTCCATCTTATCAATATGTTGTGAACCAATATTTGAGGTCAAGATAATAACGGTGTTACGGAAGTTAACCACGCGCCCCTTGGAATCAGTTAAGCGGCCATTATCTAAAATTTGCAGTAGCACATTAAAGACTTCCGGATGAGCTTTTTCCACTTCATCAAACAAAATAACGGAGTAAGGACGATGACGAACGGTCTCACTAAAACTAGTAGACTCATCATGACCAACATAACCAGGAGGAGCACCCATCAACTTAGAAACGGAATGTTTTTCCATATATTCAGACATATCCAAACGGATCAAGGCTTTATCAGAATCAAACATAAATTCGGCTAGTGCTTTGGTCAACTCCGTTTTACCAACCCCAGTTGGTCCAAGGAAAATGAACGAACCAATCGGTTTGTTAGGATCAGCAATTCCCGCTCGAGACCGTTTAATAGTATCCGAAATTTTCTTGACGGCTTCTTCCTGCCCAACCACACGTTTCCTGAGTTCCTCTTCCATACGGCAAAGTTTTTCAGCTTCTTCTTCCAACATGCGCGCCACTGGAACACCGGTCCAACGAGAAACCACCGCCGCAATATCTGCTTCGGTAATTTCTTCTTTCAAAATCTGTCGTGAGGACTGTAAACGCTTCAAACGTTTACTAGCAGTTTCCAATTCTTTTTCAGTTGCAGGAATTTTACTATAACGAATCTCGGCCGCCTTAGTTAAATCAGATTTACTTTCAGCATCTTCGGCCTCCAAACGTAAAATTTCTAAATCCTTTTTCTTGGCTTTAATAATTGCAATCGTATCTTTTTCATTTTTCCACTTTAACTCAGTTTCTGAAGTTTTTTCCTTCAGGTCGGCGATTTCTTTTTCAATAATTTTAGTGCGTGCTTTGGCGTTTTTACCATCATCACCTTCGGCCTCTTTCTTCAAAGCTTCTTTTTCGATTTCTAAACGCATTACCTTACGACGAGTTTCCTCCAATACTGGTGGCATATTCTCTAATGATATCTTCAAGGCTGATGAGGCTTCGTCAATCAAGTCCACAGCTTTGTCTGGCAAAAAACGATCTGAAATATAACGACTAGAAAGATTGACCGCCGCCAAAATCGAGTCATCGGTTATTCGCACCCCATGGTACAGTTCGTATTTTTCTTTTAAGCCACGCAAAATCGCCACAGCATCTTCAACGGATGGTTCATTTACATATACAGGCTGAAAGCGACGAGTTAAAGCCGGATCTTTTTCAATATGTTTTTGATACTCACGCAAGGTGGTGGCACCAATAACCCGCAGTTCACCCCGAGACAAAGCTGGTTTTAACATATTAGATGCATCTAGCGAGCCCTCAGAGGCTCCAGCACCCACGATTGTATGCAACTCATCAATAAATAAAATAATTTTACCTTCAGCTCGTTCTACCTCCTTAATAATATTCTTTAAACGCTCTTCAAATTCACCGCGATATTTTGTACCCGCAACGAGCATACCCAAATCCAGTGACATTAGTTCCTTGTCTTTTAGAGATTCTGGCACATCACCTTGGGCCATACGGATTGCCAAGCCTTCAGCAATTGCGGTTTTTCCAACACCAGCCTCTCCTATTAAAATAGGATTGTTTTTTGTTCGACGAGAGAGAATTTGAATAATACGAGAAATTTCCTCATCACGACCAATAACTGGGTCAAGTTTATTTTCCTTGGCCATCTTGGTTAAACTGCGAGTATACTTAATTAATATTTTTGGTTTTCTACTGACATTTGCCTCAGGGTTTTTGTTTGTTCGTAAATCCATTAATACTTTTACAACCGCTTCATGATCAATTTTGAATCGAGCTAAAAGGTCTTTGGCTGGAGATGGAACCTCTATCAAAGCCAGAAGTAAATGTTCAGTCGAAATAAATTCATCTTTTATTTTAGTCGCTTGTTTACCAGCCTCATCCAAAGTTTGAGCCAAGTCAGGCGTTAGATACATCTGAACCGAAGGAGAAACAGTATTGGTTGGACCCACATCTTCAATTGAGTCAGCCAAGGAGTCAGCCAGCAAAACGGAGTCAATTTCCATTTTATCTAAAATAGACCCGACTATGCTGTCATCTTGAAATACCAAAGCGGCCAGTAAATGAATAGGATTTACATGGTTTTGTCCGCGTTCAATCGCCAACTCGTGCGCCCGACGAATGGCATCTTTAGCTTTAGTGGTAAAATTATTGATTGGAGGCATATTTTTTAAAATAATTATAAATATAAAACATACTAAAAAAGCGATACAAATCTAGCGAGTAAAATTAATTACTAGCGGTGGCTTTTTCTTTACTCAAAGCAACCTGCATTTCGTAAGTAATTAAACCTGAGGGTGCAAACATATTTTCACCCGCAACTTTCATCCCCATCAAATTACTATATAAATCAAGAAGTGGCGCACCAGACAAAATATTACTCATGCCGGTTTCAATAAAATTAAATTGTTTATCAACTATATCTGTAGTGGAAGCAGTGGTTGAGGCCACAGTCACTTTTTGAAGTTGAGGTATAAAACTCGCCGCAATACCAGTACTAATAATATCTCTTTTCTCCCCACTGATTGAAACCACAGTTTGTCCGAGTGACAAATCTTTGTTTGATAATTTAGCGGTCGGAATATTTACTGTTTTGGTTTTATCACCCGTATCAACTCGTAAGAAGAAGAATCTGGCATTTGGAGCAATCGGCAATTTCTTTGTACTCATTATGTCACCCTTACTAGACATGACCAAAAACTTTTCATCACCATTTCCAACATCAGCGGTAATAGGTACGGCTATTAAACCATCGGCCGACACCACTACCCCTAAACACATAAAATATTGTTCAACAATGTTTGGAACGAACCTATAGACTCTTAAAACGGCGCCACTGTTTTCCGCAATGGTACTAGTTACTTTATCGTCTTCTTTAACAACCACGGTTTCTTTTATAGTAGTCTGCTGAGTTTGAGTGCCGTCCACTTTAGTCGGTACAACCTTCTCAATCGTACGTTCAACAACCCTATTTATAGTTTGGGTAACATTTTTAGGAGCCTGATCCATAAGAGAAACCGTCACAATACCAGTCGCGATTGAAGTAACGAAAGTAATTAACAGAGTAAGAAGTATTAACTGCTGTTTATTTAGATTTTCCATATAATTATAATAGATTAAAAAGCCGACTAAATCAATCCACCCCGAAACACATTCTTTGATAAAACATCGATGATTTTATCTACCTCCTTTTTACCAACACCAGCACCAAAGGTAAAACGTAAAGAAGATCTAGCGGCGGCCGGGTTATCAGCTATGGCACCAACAACGTAGGAACCCGCATCCCCAGCCAAACAAGCACTTTTAGCCGAACAAATAATTCCATTTTCTGCCAATTGTAATAACAGATATTCAGAGTCAGAATCAATAAGGGAAAAATTTATATTGTTTGGCAAACGATTTTCAAGACCGCCATTTATAATTGCCTCAGGAATCTTTTGGGATATTTTTTTTACAAAATAGTTTCTCACAGCTAAAATTCTTTCTGGTTCAGTCTTCTGAAAAGCCGGAACAAGAGTCAAAGCTTTTGCAAAACCGGCAATCAGAGGAATATTTTCTGTTCCGGGTCTTAAACCTATTTCTTGCTTACCTCCAAACATTATTGATTTAATAACTACTCCCGAACGAACATAAAGCGCACCGACCCCTTTCGGACCATAAATTTTTTGACCATCAAGAGTTAGCAATTCCACACCAAGTTTTTCAGTATTCATCGGCAACCAAAGTGTGGCCTGACTTGCATCCAGGTGAGTGTATGGAAAAGATAAACCATCTTCACTAATTTTTATTGAGGATGTTTTTCGAGCATGACGAATTTCTTTTACTAAATCACTGAGTGGTTGAATAACACCGATTTCAGAATTAGCATACGCAAGAGAAACTAAAACGGTATTTGGACGCAAAGCTTTACGTAAAACATTTGGCGATAATTGTCCATTTTTTTCAACTGAAAGCCAATCTACTTGGCAACCTTTTTTTTCTAAATGAAGAAAAGTCTCACGAACTGAACTGTGTTCAATATTAGAAGTAATAATGTGCAAATCTTTGGTATCGTATCCCTTTTCTAAACAGGCATTAATAATACCGATAATAGCCAGATTGTTTGATTCTGTACCACCTGAAGTAAAAATAATTTCTTGCGGTCTAGCTTTTAAAAAATCTGCCACAATCCCTCGGCTATTATTTAAGACATCATTTGCCATAACACCAATTTGATGAATAGAACCTGCATTTCCAAAAGTAGCCTTTAAATGCTTGATGATTTCTTTTTGAACAGGCAAAGCTACTGGTGTGGTAGCCGCAGTATCACAGTATATTATTGCTGGGGTTTTTAACTTTTTCATTAGCAGCAATATTAAAACATAAAAAAGTATAAAAGAAAAGGACCGGTCGCAGAGCGACCGGTCCAACTAGACCCTGAGCGAGAACAACCATTTGGCCTTCTCTTTCTTTACCTTTCTAACCAAAGTAGCGTTGGCATAAAAAACCTCAGTACCCAACTTGTCGCAAAAAAAAGACTCCTCAACTTTTATACGACGGTTTCGAATTGGATTTTTGACCAGTATTCGAAGATACTTTAGGAAACTAACGAACTGTTTCTTTTCACCGAGTTTGAGACAAGAAAAAAACTTGAACCAATCGATGGTTATCTTTGAGCAGTGGTCAAGACTGAAAAAACTCGCTTCGTGCGTTAGCCACTTCTGACATTCCCGACGAAGTAACTCTTTAATACAATCGTCGCAGTAACCAAGAAATTCTCTTGTGCCTGTGAACTCAAACTGTAAACCATCAACTTGAACCTTTCTGTTACCGATCTTGGCAGCGTAGTTCTTGCAACGAATACCCGAACAGGGACGATAGCTTCCCCCATGGGTTGGATTCGAAAACTTTCGCAGATTCATTTTGCTTCTCCCGTAAATGAAAACTTTGTGAGTGAAAAGACTTCCGTGTTTTACAATAAATCATTTTTCAAAAAATGCAATAGTTTTTAATGGATTTTCGAGATTTTAACAGTTTTGATAATTAAGGATTATTTGGCAAATAAATTCACTCATTAAATTTGCCTAAAATATTTTATTGCAGTAAAATAGATTACTATATGACAACTGAAATTTATATATTAACTGTACTTGTTTTAATTTTCTTAACTCTCGGCTTTTGGATTATTCGTTTGGAAAATAAATTACGAAAACTATTGGCGGGTAAAACTTCAACTCTAGATGACTCTTTTTCATTACTTCAAAACAAGATAACTAGTTTAGAAAAATTTCGTGCTAATACAATTGATCACTTAATTATCTTAGATAAAAAATCTCAGCATGCGATCAGTGGTGTTGAAACAATTCGCTTCAACCCTTTTAAAGGAGCTGGTGAGGGAGGCAATCAAAGCTTCGCCACAGCCATTGTGAACGAGCATGGAAACGGAGTTATTATCTCTAGTTTGTATTCTCGTGATCATACCAGTGTCTTTTCCAAACCAGTTCATAACATGAAATCGCCTTTTGAAATGACTGCCGAAGAAAAAGAAGCTTTGCAAAAAGCCCAAGAATCTGCTAATACTAGAGGATAACTCGTCGGTTTAAAACCGGCAACGCTTATGACTAAAGAAGAAATAACACAAGAGCGACCGCCGGTAGTTTGTATTATGGGTCACATTGACCATGGTAAATCCACTCTACTAGACTATATTCGCAAGACCAATATCGTTGATTCTGAAGCTGGTGGTATCACCCAGAAGATTTCGGCGTATGAAGTAGTTCGCCAAAATTTGGCCGGCGAAGAAAAGAAAATTACTTTCTTGGATACCCCTGGACACGAGGCATTTGGTGCTATTCGCTCACGTGGAGTTGAAGTTGCCGACATTGCTATTCTAGTCGTCTCAGCTGATGACGGTGTTAAAAAACAGACCCTAGAAGCTTTGCACTGTATTGTCGCTAGTAAGCTTCCCTACATTGTAGCTATCAACAAAATAGACAAACCTGGAGCCGATATCGAGAGAACAAAAATGAGTCTAGTAGAAAATGGTATTTATCTTGAAGGTATGGGTGGTGATGTTTCTTATGTCCCAATTTCTGCCAAAACCGGTAAAGGTGTAGATGATCTACTCAACCTATTACTTTTAGTAGCTGAGATGGAGGAACTTAAAGGCCATCCTGAACGGGTAGCTGAAGGTGCGGTCATCGAAGCCACTTTGGATAGTAAAAAAGGTATCTCCGCGACACTCATAATTAAAGATGGTTCAATTCACAGTGGTGACTTTGTTGTTTGTGGTGACGCCTGGGCCACTACCAGAATGATGGAAGATTTTAAAGGTAAAAAAATTACTGATGTCACATTTTCTTCTCCAGTTCGTGTTATCGGTTTTAACATACAACCTAAAGTTGGAACACCATTTACAACCGTTAGTACAAAAAAGGAAGCTGAGGAATTTACCACTTCATTCAAAGAAACGCGCGTTAGTAACAACTGCATGGTATCCGATGAATTACTGGAGAATCAAGCATTACTTCAGGTAGTAATCAAAGCTCAAAATGTTGGAGCTCTTGAAGGTATCGCTCATGAGATGGCCAAAATTAAAAACGATCGAGTTAGAATACACATTATTTCAGCTACCATCGGCGATATCACTGAGGGTGATGTAAAACTAGCTGCTAGCAAAGTTGGCACACTCTTGGTGGGATTTGATACAAAAATAGATACCCAAGCCAAACACCTAGCTGAAAGAGACGGTGTAGAAATTAAAACTTTTGATATTATTTACAAATTGACTGAGTGGTTGGAAGAAAAGGCTTTGGCAATTACCCCAAAGATACAAGTCGAGGAAGAAGCTGGCCGAGCCAAAATACTTAAAGTTTTCAGCAGCGTTAAAGACAAATACGTTTTAGGCGGACGAGCTGAGGAAGGTCTACTAAATGTTGGAGATGATGTAAAAATAATGCGACAGGATGTAAAAATTGGTACTGGCAAAATAAAGGAGCTTCAGCAACAAAAAGTTAAGACCAACGAAGTTCGTGGCGGTGTGGAATTTGGCTGTATGTTACAAGCTAATATAGAAGTGGCACCGGGTGACAAAATTATTTCCGTCAGACTAATAGAAAAATAAAATGATAATACAAGAAAACGAAAGCAAAAGAGATATTAAACTAATTCAAGCTATTCGCGAGAAAGCGGCTGAATATTTACAGCGCGAATCCAATCAAACTTCACTTATCACTGTAACTGATGTTAAACTATCAAAGGATGGCAAACATGCAAAAATTCTTTTTTCCGTTTTACCAACAGATAAAGAAATCGGCGCCTTGAATTTTGCCAAGCGTCATCGCAGCGAATTCTATAAGTATTTTATAGATAATATTCGCATCGGACGTCCACCTCTGTTTGATTTTGAAATAGACAGCGGTGAGAAAAACCGACAAAAAATTGACGATTTGATAAATAAAAATTAGAATAGTAAGCGTTCCCCGTGATAGTATAAAGTATGTATAGTGTATAAGGAAGAATGACCTTTGCCCAGGTAAAGGTCATAAAGACAGTAAGGGATTGCGATATTTGTTTGTGTTGGTAAAATAACATATCGGCCTAGTAGCCAAGTGGTAAGGCAGAGATCTGCAAAATCTCTATACGGCAGTTCGATTCTGCCCTAGGCCTCAAGAAAAACAGCGTAAGCTGTTTTTCGGGCAGAATCGAAAAGCGGAGGCCACGAAGTCGGCTGATAGCAACTGATAGCAATCAGCCGGGCCGAGCTAGGGTCGTGAAATTTTGTGAGCGACGGTGAACAAAATATTCCTGACCATTCTGCACTGGCCTCAAGGCCAAACAATATTTATGCCCGGGTGGCGGAATGGTAGACGCAAAAGACTTAAAATCTTTCGGTGGTAACACCGTGCGGGTTCGAGTCCCACCCCGGGCACAAAAAATCAGCCGTAAGGCTGATTTTTCTTTGCCCGGGGTGGGACTCGAAAAGCGGAGTCGACGGAATGTCGAACAACACTGTGAGACATGGAGTCTGAACTCAGCAGAGTTCAGCGACGAGCTAGGGTCGTGTGGATCATTTAGCGACGGCTAAATAATAACGCCTGACCGAGACCATCCCCGGGCACAAGCAAAAACCTGTGACCGAGTTCTAAAGCTGTTTTTTTGTATGTGCCCGGGGTGGGACTCGAAAAGCGGAGTCGACGGAATGTCGAACAACACTGTGAGACATGGAGTCTTAACTCAACAGAGTTCAGCGACGAGTTGGAGTCGAGACTTGTATTTTATGACGACAAAATACAAAGTCGTGACCGAGTCCCATCTTCCAAACATAAAAAACCCCGCACACCTTATTAAGATGCACGGGTTTAAAGAACTATTTTTTGTTATTACATTTCTACCGCAAGGATGCGATAGAACTCATAAAAGGTATTACGCGTTAGATCATACTCAACTAATCTCCGGTAATCAGGCCGCGGTCCACTGTCGTCAAGAGCAATATTTGCCCCATTGGAAAACAGACCATAGGCGATGAGCGGATATTTTTTCTGGAGATCGGGTTTTTGACTTCCGACCGCCAGAAGTTCGTCCACGTTCAACGGCCGAAACCGGCGACCGAATTGGCTTCGGTTCAAAGTCTCAATTTCAACCTCAATTGTGGTTTGATCAACTTCGCGATCAATCATTTCGTGATCTGAGTAGAACGAAATAATGTCACGATCAAAATAAAGAACAGAGACTTTTACCTTTCCGGGATTTTCGGCCCGAGCTAAAACTTTGGTTTTAATGACTTGCTGGATACCAACACTTACGTTCTGGTACTTTCCCAAGTCAACCAATTCTTCAAGACCAATCGAAGGGTTAACTTCGACCGAGACCTGAAACACTTCCGGCGCGGGATACTTGGCAAGACTCAAAGCCTTACGGATCTGCCACCGGGCCTCACCATAAAACCGGTTGTCTCCATCCCTCATTTCGGCCGCCTCCAAGATATCCTTCAAAATCCCCGGATTCCGCAGAAGCCTCTCCAAAGCATGTTCTGACCCTCCGGCAATAATCTCGGAAAGCCTAATCATTTGGATTGCGCTCGACTGTCTCATGTTCGTCTCCTTACTCACAGCAGTTTACATACTGCTCAGCTTAGCCCACATCGGGTTTTTCGCTGTAGCAGACAAAATCATATAATAAAGACACTGTCTGCTAAAGCGAAATAATATATAAAGAACTGGTTTTTAAATTACCTTACAAATCAATAAATGTCAATGGAAGTAAAATTACTTGATTTTTCTTAAAATAACTGTTACTTTTATTAGGTAAAAATGCATCCATAGCTCAGTTGGTAGAGCAGGTCCCTCTTAAGGACAAGGTCGTAGGTTCGAATCCTACTGGGTGCACAAATAAAAAACTGGCGAAAGCCGTTTTTTTATTTGTGTACCCAGAGCAAGTCATAGTCATGACTTGCGTTAGGATTCGAACGGTCGAGTATATTTCGAGCAGAAGCGAGAAATTCGAGACCGCGTTTCGACTAAGGTGAGCGACGGCGAACCGCAGGAAGAAAAGAAAAGCGAAGCGGTCCTACTTTTATTCAACAGAAAAATATTTGTGACCACAATGCAAATCCGCTTTATGCGGATTTTTATTTTGTGCACCCAAGCAAGTAATGTTATCACTTGCGAGTAGTATTCGAATCCCTGTTAAGTATTTTTGTGAGCTGAATACCGAAGCAAAAATACAACAAAAAGTAATGTTTTAAATCTTCAACAAATAACTATTGAACTGAAACAGCAGGAATTTTTTATTAGATGATAAATAACTAATCCTTAAGACAACGAACAGTCAAACCACTCGAACGGGGAGTGCTGACCATAGCACCGGCATCGCCACCGGTGAAGAACAGATAACCGGAATTAGTACCACCATATATAGAACTCGATCGGTAGAGACCGCCCACGCCAACATTGAAGAGGGAGCCACTAACGTAGCCGCGGTCGCCGGCTACTGTTAGCTTTAATGGTGAGGCAAAAGCACCGGCACTATTATTTGAACTCCAGGATAATCTTTCTGCATTTATCTCTGTATCAGTTGGTAATCTAAAACCTGCTGGACATATACCCGTGCCATCGGTTTTAGCAAGATAAGCTGAACGTAAAGCGCCATCGCTATCAATACTGGACCAGTCAGGGCTTATCTTAATAAAGGTGTTTGTTCCGGGGGTAATGGTCGCGACTGGACCAGACTGGGTGCCACTCGTACGAATTTGATGTCCATCGGCTGGTCTACCCCATTGGAATAGATCGCCATAGGCAGCAGAGTCTGTAGAAGATAGGGCCACTCGTGTTGCTCCGAGGTTGCGATCAAGCCAACATCTACCAGTAGTAGAATTATTTACCGTGCCATATGTTACTGAAGAACCGTTATAGGTAAAAGTTACATTATTACCACAAGTAAAGGGAATGGCTGTCCACTTAGCATAAACAGTGGTACTCAAACCCATGGTGTCAAAGGTGTGAACAGTAGTGAGACCAACTTCGTTGTACCAACCAGCAAAGGTATAACCCGTTTTGGTTGGATTGGCTGGAGCAGATATTGATGTACCGAAATTTTGAGTGATGGCTGAGACCGCGGAACCGCCATTACTTTCAAAGGTAAGGGTTTGGCTAGTAGCTGTCCACTTAGCATAGACGGTAATATTTTCAGTGACTGTAGTAGATCCCGTAAATGTAGTACCCGAACCATCGGCAGCAGTATTCCAACTATCAAATGTATAGCCAGTTTTTGTTGGAGCCGTTGGTAAGGTTGTAGTTGCGTTATAATCAACTAGTCTTGTCGTTGGGTTAGCTTCAGTGTCTCCAGTGTTCTTGTCAAAATTGACAGTGTGAGTATCAATAGCAAATGAAGCGGTGACAGAAATATTTGAGATGACATTAACATCTGTTCTTGTTGCTGTGGCAAGAGTATCACTCCAGGTTGTAAAATGATAGCCAATGTTTGGAATAGCGGAGACGGCTGAACCATCACTACCACTGTTTACTGTCTGTGAAGCGGATCCAGAAATTGTTCCACCAGCATCAGCGGTGTAAGTAAGAGTATATTTTCTAACACTTCCGCTGTGACGACGATAAGCAAAACTAGCGGTAATAGATTTGTCAGCTGAAATGTTAATATCAGTTCTTGGGTTTGAGGTTGAGCCATCACTCCAACTGGTAAAATAATAACCAGTGTTCGGAACAGCCGAGACAGCCGAACCATCACTACCACTGTTTACTGTCTGTGAAGAAGTTCCAGAAATTGTTCCACCGACATCAGCGGTGTAAGTAAGAGTATAGGTCGTAACACTCGGACTACTTCCCCCACCACTTCCTCCTCGATAAGCAAAATTAGCAGTAACATTTTTATTGGCGGTAACATTTATATCTATTCTTGGAGTCGTAGTTGAGACATCACTCCAACTGGTAAAATAATACCCAATGTTTGGAACAGCCGAGACGGCTGAACCATCACTACCACTGTTTACTGTCTGTGAGGCGGTTCCAGAAATTGTTCCACCGGCATCAGCGGTATAAGTAAGAGTATAGGATAAGATTGATCCATTACCAGGTTGTTGTTTACCATTAATGACATTTCTTGTATTTACAAAAAGATTACCGTTTTCTGCTATTAACCTTGCGGAATCTGCAATTGTGTGAAGTTTAGAATTTTGATACTTAATTAAGGCTTCTTTAGTTAAAGAACCGAAAAAAGTTGTTTCCTTACCTTTTGAACCAACTCCATTTTGAGCTAGAGGAAAGCCGTTGTTATTTAAATATTTTTGCAGTTCTTTAACATCGGGACTAACCATGCCAAATTTGAGGTCGCGGGTAAATTGAAAGGCTGCTGGTTTTTTACAACCTAAAAAATCTCTGGTAGGTAAATCAAACACTCCAATAGTTGCCGGAATTTTATTGTCTTGTTGAAACTTGATTAAAGCGTTTCTGGTTAGGTTCACAAAATTGTTCGTTTCTTGTCCTTTTGAACCAAATCCGACTTGTGCCAAAGGAGATCCATTATTATTTAAATACTTTTGTAGTTCTTTAACATCGGGACTAACCATGCCAAAGTTGAGGTCGCGGGTAATGTTACAAAGTGAAGCTGGCGGAGTAGCTAGTGTGCTAACCACTTGGGCTTGGCTTGTTTGATATGAAGAAAATCCGATAACAAAGAAAAGGAAACCAAAAAACGTAATTGCTGTTTTGTTACGAATTTGAATGTTTTTTTTGAAAGTATTTATCATATACATAATAGAAACTACAATTAAATTTAAAAGATAATCACTGAGATTAGTTAATAAAACGAAAATTTTAATATTCAAATTGTATCACATATAAAATAATCGGCTACTAAGATTATTTTTTAGCGGGAGAGGCGCTTTCTCCTTACAG
>Ga0247841_10003353_pt1 | contig 29922 bp, 21 predicted proteins | sample LaCruzMarch2015__2_FD_192410 | JGI IMG/M metagenome (GOLD analysis project Ga0247841, IMG submission 192410) | Freshwater microbial communities from meromictic Lake La Cruz, Castile-La Mancha, Spain - LaCruzMarch2015_18m | ecosystem: Environmental > Aquatic > Freshwater > Lake | place: Spain... | reverse complement strand
TGGTAGAGACCTTGAGGGGTCCTGATAGCGCCATGCGATTTTCTTCTACACCGTTTACATAGAGCCGCAGGTATGAGCCGTCATAGGACATGACGATGTGGTACCATGTGTTGAGGGTTGGCTGGCGATTACCGCCATGCGACCAGCTGAGCGTGTACTTAGTCCCGTTAACAAGAGTCACGCCCCCCATCCAGCCGGTCCACTTATCCTGGTAAATGTTGTTCCCGTCCCAATCTCTCATCTGTACGACTGTTGCGGTCTTTTGTTCGGTGGGATATGCCCACGCTTCATAGGTGATCTGGTTTGTGGGAGTAAGAGCGGCACTGTTTGGGATGGTGACAAAGGAGGATGCACCGTTGAAAGCCAGAACGGACTGATTGGCGCAGTTCTTCCAGGCCCCGTTGATCACTGTGCCATTAACGGTCACATTGCACGAACCGTCATGAGCGGTTGTTCCCGTCAGATCGCTCAGCGACCAGAAACCTGCGGCAAAAGCCTGGGGTTTTGTAAGGTCATCACAGACTGAAAAAATAGTAACCGATGATTGGGGGAAATAGGTAGACGCCAGAACCATCGATACCGGACTTCCCGCGTAGACAAGTTTCACATCCCGGATTGCAGTCCCAACGGAACTGGTCACAACAAGTCGTTCCCCGGAAGACCACGGGTATGCACCACCAGTCAGGTTTACATTTCCATCCGGCACCCGGTTGCCGTTCACTGTTACAAAGAAACGTCCCTGTTCAAGCGAATCGCCATTTCTATGAAGGAGGGTGACGATGTTCCCGTTTTTTGTAATATCTACTGCTACCATCGGGATCTTTTCAATGGATGGAAGCTGGATAATAGATACATACGCTATCCCGGCTGCCAGAAGAATTAATGCAACCATGAGAATCTCGGCAATTATCGGGGTTATACCGGATTCCTGCTGCTGTTTATTCATCAGATCTGTCCCTAATCAGCCGTGTGGTAGTCAGCGTTTACGTCATCGAGTACGAGGATGCCCCGCCAATATAATAGGTTGATCCGGCCTTTGTATCAAGATTCATTCCTCCTCCAGATGAGGAGGGTTTGAGATTTATAATCTGAATGTGGGATGAACTATCCCCATTGATGAGCGTGGTTCCATCCACAATGAGTGAAGTCCAGGCTTTGTGTGAAGGAACATCCAGTGTAAGCGTTGATGCATAGTTGTCATAGCCGTTGATCCATATACTTTTCAGGTTTCCGGAAGAACCGGTGCTGACTCCGTTGATTGATAGTCCGACATTATTGAAGGAGAAGTCAGAAATACTGCCGGATGTTGCATAGATACTGCCTTTCTTATCATTACCGATAGTGATTCTGACCGTGTCTCCTTGGTTCAGGTTATAGGTATTTTGACTATAGGTAATTATGGAGTAGAGCCCGGTAACTCTGAATTGCATATATCCTCCGGTAACAAGGTCACCCTGCCGATCCGTGTTTAACGTAATTGAATTCTGCGATATGTGTGGAGTGGGCGTGGGTGTTGGGGTTGGAGTTGGTGTGGGTATCAGGGGGGTCGTGTTACCCGTGGGTCCTGGAAAAAATGCAGAAGCCAGAACAACCGATACAGACGGTACGGCATATACCAGTTTTACTTCCCGCACGGGATTTCCACCGGGGCTGTTCACAACGAGTCGTTCTCCGGGAGAATACGGGTATGCACCACCCACAAGACTCACATTCCCGTCCGGCACCCGGTTCCCGTTTACCGCCACATAAAAAGTGCCCTGTTCAAGCGAGTCGCCATTTTTATGATACAGGGTAACCAGGTTCCCATCTTTTGTAATATCTACTGCTACCATCGGGATCTTTTCAAGGGACGGAAGCTGGAAAATAGATACATATGCTATCCCGGCTGCCAGAAGAATTAATGCAACCATGAGAATCTCGGCAATTATTGGGGATATTCCGGATTCCCGCTCCCGTTCAATCATCAGATCAGTCCTTTGTCTGCATTCTGAATTTTTTTTCTTCATCGATTCTACCATTCATACCGAAATTTTTTTTGGCTCGTTAACCTGTGCAAAACCATTTGCATTACCTATGTAAAATCCACTCCAGACCGGTTGGGAAAAACGGGGGGATTTTAGTAACTCCTTATTTTTTTTCCGGTATTTCCTGGAAACTTTCAACAAGGTACTCTTTATCCATGAGTGTGACCTTCCGTACAGTTTTGATGACCGGGATATTCTTACCGTCATACACAAGAAGTACCCGCTCCGCATTATCGACGCTATGCCCCAGATCAATAATCGGGCACTTTCCTGTTTCAGCAGGGCAGATGAACTGGTGGCAGACCCGGCCGACAATCTCTTCTTTTGAAAGTCCCATAAGTAACGCCGCCTTTTCATTCAGATCAACGATCTGCTTTGTCCCGGCATCAATGACAATAATCCCTGCCGGCACTGCGTTTAAGAGAGCGTTTAAGTACTTTTTTCTATCCTCTAGTTCCTTCATGGATTTGCCGCTTATCAGTTGCACAGTCACAAGACCGCACGCTGCAAGAATGAGAATCAGGATTGCAATTAAGAAGAAATTTGTGATCACACTCTGCTGCCGTGCAATCACCCGGTTGCTTTCCATATCTACACCAACAATCCCAACCGTATTTCCGTTCCGGTCATGGATCGGCGCATATCCTGACAGGGTAGTTCCCCACTTATCGGTGATAAATTCGGTTCCGGCTGATGGCTGTGAAAATCCCCTCAGCAGTTCCGGTGAAATGTTCGGATAAATTTCTCCGATAATCGCAGCATTAGATTCGATCCCATAATCAGCATCAACAACAAATTCGACAGCGTTGCCGTTCTGGCGCATGGTATAGATATACCGTATAGACGGGTCGGATTGCCTGATGGCGTTAAACTTGTCTCGCAGGGAAGTAAAAGCAGGGGTGGATTCATCGCCGGGTTTAAACTGCGCCTGAGTATCCCCGTCAATTCCCTCGGCTACTATGGTTGCGATGCTTTTGAGTTCATTCCGGACAGACTCTTTCATGCCTTCGTTTGTCCGCTCTGCCATGTACCAGAGGCATACGCCCATGATAAGAAAGAGGATTACAAATACAATGAGTAGACGATTCTGCTCTCTTAAAAAGATCATATTTCAACACCCTGTTGCGATTCAGCAATTCCTGTTACCAAATGAACGAGTATAAGGAAAACGACCCGTAACCTGACAATAATTTCATTGATTGCAGTTTCATACGATCTCATTTGTTTCAACTCACATTTTTTTTGATGCTATCCATTCCAAAACTCATTTTCTGCAGATTAATCTTTTTTTCCTGGACTCATTATGGTACACCTGACTGGTAATGCGCAAGGATCTCTGCCTGCGAGAGGGCCTCTTCGTAGGTTTTTACGCCACGGATATCCCCATTGAGTTTACGTAGTTGCCCTGCGGGGGGTGCACCCGGCCAGTTAATCCCTGCCGGACCACCAACCTGGTACTTACCCGGTGAAGTGCGGAGACCTTCATTAGGTACTCCAACACTTTTTGCGGTCTGCTGGACACCATTTACAGATATTGCCATTGTTCCTGGCGTCTTGTTGTAGACCCCGGTTACATGGTACCAGGTTCCGCTCACCGGAGTTGTGGATGATAACAGATAAGAACCACTACCGCTCATTGTTGCCGTTGCCAGAGCAAACTCAAAATGAGCATTGGTTTGATCGTGCTGGAGTTGGTACCGGCGATTATTATCAGTTGTACCATCCACTACAACTGTTGCCCATCTGCTGGTCGTATCAGCACCCGGGTTCGGGTCTGCATTCCACTTCACCCACGCTTCGACGGTGAATCCCGGGTAGCGGGAATATATGGGTGTGTTGTTTACCGGGGTGGTGTTAACTGAGGAAGCGGGGAAGTATGCAGACGCGAGCACCACCGATGCAGGTTTTCCCAGATATACCAGCTTCACATCGGTAATCGCACCGGTCCCGGAATAATTTGCAACCAATGTCTCTCCCGGAGACCACGGATATGAACCGCTCACAAAACGGATATTTCCGTCCGGAACCCGGTCGCCGTTCACTGTCACATAGAATCTACCCTGTTCCAGCGGATCGCCGTTTTTAAAAAAGAGAGAGACATAACTTCCGTTCTTTGTTATGTCTGCAGCAACCATTGGGATCTTTTCAATGGACGGTATCTGAAAAACAAACACATATGCTATTCCTGCGGCGAGACAGATCAATGCGACCATGAGAATTTCAGCAATTATAGGTGCGATTGCAGATTCACATGCCGGTTTGTGCATCAGTTCTGTTTATTGATGTTTATTCTCAAAAAATGCTCGTTCGGATTTTGGGCCATGGGATTATCCCGGATAAGTGAAAAACGGGCATACCGGATCTTTTAATAAATACCGGGCCGCTAGTGAAATATAAACGGTACAAGCTCCGGTTTCTTTGGCAGATATCGGGTTCATGGTAAAAATCACGGACGGACAGCAAACTTGAGATCCGTATATTCTGTTAAAAAAAAACGTGGAGCAACTTCCGGTCAGCACAGATACGACGTCCCCTCCATTTTTTTATCCGGAAAGCAACACCGTCATCACCGTTTAAGGTTGGGATCTGAAATAATTGATCTCTCCCAGTGGAAACAGGGTAACGATCATTCCCTCCCGCTCGCCTTTATCATTGAATAAGGGGGCTGCATTACCAACAACCGGTATTTGATCTTTACCAAAGGTAATGAGAACCGAATTTTGTGGAATCCACAGGGATGTTTTTTCTTTTTTAATCCGCTCATACATATTTTCAAGGGGTTTTCCATCAGTCCTGTCAACAATTTTAACGATCTCCCGGAAATGGGTAAGACCGTGGGGGGCTTCCCATTGTGTCAATGACCGGGCATTCTCATTAAGATACTCGATCATACCTTCGTTATTGGTTATAATAACTCCGAGCGGGAAATGATTTAGCGCCATCTCGTACAATGCATTATTGTTAAGAATACGATTGATGAAGCGACTCTTTGATAGTGCGAGTTCGATTCCTATATGTAGGTCGTCATCATTGAACGGTTTTTTAATATAGCCATACTGTAGTGTGCCCTTCACGCGTTCAATAATGGCTTCTCCGGCATGGGCGGTCAAAAAGATAAACGGGATATTTGTCTGGGTATCGAGAATTTTGGCTATATCAATGCCATCCATCTCCCCCTCGAGATTGATATCCAGAAGAACAAGATCCGGATTCTTCTCTTTGACCAGTGCAAGGGCATCAATACCGTTGGCTGCACGTCCGCAGATCGTGTAACCCATTTTTTTCAGCCGCCATTCCTCTACACTGGCAATGACTGAATCATCTTCAACGATCAGGATGCTGGCTTTTGTTTTCATGTGCGTATTAGATCTATAATCAATGTACCCGGTATTTAAAAAAGATGTTATGCAGGATTGCTGAACCGATAGCGTAATACGGATTTATCCGGCGGATGAAAAATATACGGATTATAAAAAAAATTAGATCTTCTGATAATTCAGATTGTAAGCAATCTCTTCGGCAGTCAGCGCCCGGTTATACAATCCAATTTCACTCATATCTCCTTTGTAAAAGAATTCTGAACCCACAGGTCCGTTCTGTTTTCCTGTGAGAAGATCATTATTATTATTCATCATATTTACAAGAACGGGTGAGATTGTCGTGGTATCCGTTGGGTAGTTACTCTTGTAATAGTTGATCGGTTGGGCAACTCCATTGTAATAAATGGTCGGAACCCCCGCATTAATGGTTACGGTAGCATACCCATTCTGTCCTGCCTGAACCGGTGTTGAGGTAGTCATAATATGATAGTGGTTTGCCGTGTTAGCTGCATCAGTCCATTCAAAATATAATTTATTGCCTATCTGTGTTAACTGGTAGTTATCAAACTCACTGGACCCTCCATTGAGTACCCCTTTACCAATTATCGTATGCCAGTCACTTGTATCAGAGACGGAATTTCCGGCCGTTGTGGGTTTCATCCACAGGGATAAAGAAAGATTCCCGGTAAAACTCTGAGCCACATTGGATTGCCCTCTAAGGTACCCTGATGTACCGTCGAATGTGTATATCGTTAAACCAGAAGGATCTGTTCTGTTCGTAACTCCCCCGTACATTGTCCATGAGGAATTTGGCTGAACATTAAGGAGTGGCCCTGATGGCAACGAGACCACGGATGACGGTGTGGCATTTCCCGTGACTTTGACATCCATAATATTGAGGATCACATCTGCGGTATTATCCACCATAGTAATCTGATAATTCCCTAAAGCAAAAGGGAATACCTGGGTAGGGGCATTTGAGATCGATGCAAGATTATCCGTTACACGGATTACAGAGTTCTGGCCCTTATAGATGTATAACGGGGTTCCATATTTATTCGCATTCGAGGAAAGCAGTGTAGGCACCACCGGGTAAGAAACACCCTTTGGATCTTTCAGGATATATGATGCCACTGCCAGATTAGCTGTACTGGCAGGGATGTTTGGTTGCCCCTTAAGGTAGTAAGCATCTCCTGATATTGAATGCGTATCAATAATCTGCATGGGCGGTATTGAAATCCCCAATGGGACGGTTGACGTTCCTGCATAGGCTGCAACACGGGATGTCGGCTTTAACGATATGGTTCCAAACATCATGGCATATACAACAAAGGCAAGGACCAGCAACAATGCTATGACCAGAATTACTGATACCGCTTCAGAAATTCCGTCATTATTAATCATTTGTTTTTTCATTGGTGTCAACCATTCTTTAATTCGTAAAGAATCTAGGACTTAATACTTAAAAAGAGGTTGGCTCTGGGTTATCACCCGGATATTATAATTTTTTCTTTGGCTCAAAGGAGATGGAACGCTGGTGAGGGGATCTGTTCAGGAGTCTGCCAGGAATTGTGAGTTGAGATACACGGGCAACAGAAGAATGTGCAATCGGTGTGATGCTGCTCACTGATTTGGCACATCACACAAGCATTTTTCATCAGGGTTCAGGCATTTTTTGATATTCCGGAAATAGTACCAGTGAAGTATAAGGTGGATGATGATCAGAGCGGCAAATACGAGACTGGTATAGTTGTGCACTGCCAGCCACTCGTGACGGGTGATTCCCAGATATGTTGACCAGCTGTTTCCTCTTCCTCCACCGGATGGCAGGACAAGATAGAGTACGAGACCGGTGATCAGTGACGGTATGAATAGGATCAATGCGACGATGTCGACCAGTGCGTTTATGGTGATACGTTTCATGCGTGTTTCTCTCTGTGTCAATATGAGGGGTGGTGCAATAAAACCAATTGATTCATATGTTAAAAAAATTGAAATTAAATCTTATTTTAAAAATGCAGCAGGAGTTTTTTCCCTACAGTATTCGTTTTAAAGAATCGATTGCGATACGCGAAGGTTCGGCATCATCTATGTAAATCAGTTCGATCTCATTGTTTGAGACAATAGATCCATCGCAATGTCCACTGCCATACTCTACGATTTTTAAACTCTTTCCGTCAGGACCAATGACCCCGGCAAACCCCTCAGTTCTCGTTAAGTTATCTTTTACAAAGATCATCTTACCGGAGAACAAACGATCTTTTTGTTCGGTGATTACCAGTGTCTGACCGGAATGGGGAACTTCCATGTACCCCTGCCCCTCCAGATAACCTTTCATTGAACCGCTCCAGTTCCCGATCAGATTGGGACTGGCTGCAGCAGCCGGTGTTGCGGTATTGACTGTTGTACACCCGGCACATACAACAATAAGAAACAGGAAAACTCCGCATAGGATCCATTTCATACTACTCCTTCCACAGCAATTGTGGTAAAGATTTCTATGTAGCATTTAGTTTACCCATATCATGGATGAAAAAAAGTAGAAAGGAGTGCGACGATCTTTTCATTTCAACCCGCCACTCCCGTTCCTTATGCTTATTTCAATACTACCCAACCGCAAAAAACAATCCCTTCAATCACCGGGTTGTCCGATAAGTTACTGATGATCCCATCAATTGCCACCATCTTCTTATCAGAGTTCTTAATAACCATCCGGAATGGTTTGACCATATAGGGATTTTTTAAAATCGTCTCGAAGATCTCTTTTGCTTTTGATACATCATTTTTTTGCAGGAGATCGAACAGGCTCTTTCCTGCCACCTGTGCCTGGGAATATCCTGTGACACGGTTGAGTGACCGGCTCTCGTGCCTGAACGTCCCATCGCTATTCAGGATTACTATGATATCTGCGGAATCCTCTAATAGCGAGCGGAAAAATTCTTCATTCTGGAGCAGCTGTTCTTCGATCTTTTTTGTCTTTGTTATATCACGAACATGGACAGCGTGTTTTACAATATTTCCAACGGGATTACAGATGGGATGGACGCTGATATTGAACCACCTGCCCTTAAACTCTTCTTCAAACTGGAGACTCTGGGTCTGGGTCTGGGTCAGATTCCATGCTACCATTTTTGAGGAGAGGATTCCTGAGGATACCAGATTATAGATTTGAGTGCCAACGAGCTTGTCTAAAGGTATTCTGGCCTTTATTGCCAGTGCCTCATTGACAACAAGAATTTTGCCATCATTATCTATAAGGAAATGCATATCCGCAGTTTCATTCAACAGGACACGGGTGGTCTCTTCACTCAAACGTAATTCCTGCTCCATGGCATGTTTGTAAAATGCCATTTCAATGGTGGTCTTAAGCTCCTGTTCGCGGACGGGTTTTAAAATATAGCCAAACGGTTCGGTAATTTTTGCTTTCTGGACAAATCTGTCATCACTGTAGGCAGTAAGATAGATAACCGGGATCCGTGTCCGTATCCGGATATTTTCAGCAGCAGCAATCCCGTCCATCTTTCCGGCCAGCTGGATATCCATCAGGACGAGATTTGGTCGTTTCTCTATTGCGACTTCTACCGCCTGCTCTCCGGTCGGCACAATGCCTATAACCGAATACCCCAGATCCGTCAGGCTTTTTTTGAGGCCCATGCCGGTTATGGCCTCATCTTCAACAATAAGTATGGTTTCCTTGCTCATGGTAATCCTCTGTGTCATTTACAATGGTAAATACTATCTCAAATGTCGTTCCTTTTTCCCGTGTCAGGGTAATCTTTCCAAGAATCTGACCGACAAGCCCGTTTACGAGTTGCATGCCAAGAGATTCTGTGTTTTTGAAATCAACGTGTTCGGGAAAACCGATTCCGTCATCATGGAAGATATACCGGTAGTTTCCTTTCTCATGAGTCATGCTGATCCGGATGCTGCCTTTGCGTTGATCCGGAAAAGCGTGTTTGAGGGAATTTGTCAGCAGTTCGTTGGTGATCAGGCTGAGCGGGATCGCTTTATCGATTGGCAGGAATATTCCCTCGGCTTTAATTTCAATAGCAAGCCTTCCGGGCGCGATATCAAATGAAGTAAACAGGTAGTCTCCCATCATGCGGAGATAATCCTGGACATCAACATTCGAGAGGCTTTTCGAACGGTAGAGTTTCTCGTGTACCAGCGCAATAGAGAAGATCCGGTTTTCACTTTCCTGGAATAATGCACGGGTTTTCGGATCGCTGATCTGTTTTCTCTGGAGGAGGAGGAGACTTGAGATCACCTGCATGTTGTTCTTGACCCGGTGGTGGATCTCTTTGAGCAACGTCTCTTTCTCTAAGAGGGATGCGGCAATCTCTTCTGCCAGATGTTTTCGCTCGGTAATATCCTGAAGTGTACCTATGACATAGGAACGGGCCCCCTCAATTACCGGCGCCAGACCCCGCACCTCTGCTGATACCTTTTTGCCGGTCTCTGTGGTGAGCCGGACTTCAATGTTAAAGGGTTCTCCTGTCAAAAGGCACGCTGTTATTTTTTCACGGAGGACCGGAATATCCTCCGGAGCATAATATTTCATCCCCTCTAAAAGTCCCGGCCGGTAATCATGCGGAGCTTCGATGATATCGTAAACCTCATCTGTCCATTCAAGGTAATCCGTCTGGGGGTTGGCCTTCCAGCCGCCCAACCGGGCGATCTGCTGGGTTTCTTTTAAGAAGAACTCGCTTTTGCGGAGTGCTTCTTCTGCATGTTCCCTTTCGATCGCATTCGAGATGCTTTTTCCGGTGATCGTGACGAGCGTGATAATGTTCTCCGGCCAGGTCTTTTCATGTCGGACACTATCAAACCCGAGAAATCCGATCAATTGATTCTGGGAGATGAGCGGGACGATAAGGACGGATTTTATATCCTGCGCTTCTAAAATTTCTTTTTCACTGCCAGCTTCTCCCGGCAGCTCTGCGACACGGGGCACGTGAATGGTTTCAAACCGGTGGAGTCTTTCCATCCACCATGGAAACAGTTCTGTGGACAGGTCCTGTAATGTATCTTTCTGGGGTACGATTCCTTCTGCACACCACTCGTGGGTGTTGTGCATACTCATCCCGTCATCGGAGAGAAGAAACACATAACTGCGATCTACACCGGCAAACCTGCCGAGTTCTCCGATTGCAGTGCTGATCTCAGAATAAATTTTATCGGACGAGATGTTGATAAAACGTGCCGAGAGCGAGAGAATCAGTCGTAAGAGGATATCGTTTTCCTGCAGCGCCTCCTCCGCATTCTTCTGGTCGGTGATATCCCAGTTCGTACCAATCAGGCGCAGGGGTTTACCTGCGGCATCGCGGTGCACGAGAGCGAGAGCCCGGATATTACGGATGGTCCCATCCGGCCAGAGAACCCGGAATTCGGTGTTGAACTCCCTCTCTCCACGTAACGCCTGCTGGATTTCTGCGTCACCCCGCGTACGGTCATCCGGGTGAAGCCCTGCCTGCCAGGCGTCGTATGCGCCGCTGAATTGTTCCCTTGTTATCCCATAGAGAGCAAACATCTGGTCATCCCATGTCAGCGTGTTATTGACAAGATCCCAATCCCAGATACCCACGCCACCCGCCTTTACAGCCAGCGACAGGCGATTGGAAAGCTGGTGCAGCGCCTCTTCTGCCGCTTTGCGTTCAGTGATGTCGCGGCTGATACCGAGCACACCGATCAGCGCTCCATCCGGCCCCCAGTAGGGCGTCTTTAACGTATCGATCTGTTTTTTCCGGCCATCCGGATAGGTGATCTGTTCCTCGTTCTGGCTGGGTTTCCCCAATTCCAGCATGCGGTTGTCGTAGCTTCTGAAAAAGTCCGCAATCTCTTTATCGAAGAGATCGTAATCGGTCTTTCCGATAATGTCTTCCCTTGGCTTTCCAACCAATTCGGCAAATGGCGGGTTGCAACCAAGGTAAACACCTTCTTTATCCTTGAAGAAGATGATGTCGGGAATGGAATCGAGCAGGGACTTGATCAGACTTGCCTGCTGCTTGATCTCATTCTCTGCCAGATTGCGCTCGGTGACATCCCGGCTCACGCCGATGAGCACCTCGTTTCCGTCCCACCACCCGCGGGTGACTTTTGTCTCGACTTCAATGATCTCTTTGTTTTTTGACAGGAGAGGCACCGGGCAGGAGTCGATGGTGCAGGCGATCATGCCCTGAACATTAATTAAGGCTTCATCCCGCCGATCCGGTACATGGAGCAGCAGGACATCGGTGTTATGGAGTTCTTCATCGGTGTATCCCAGTTTCCGTTCAACGGTTTTGTTCACTTTGAAGATCCTGCCCTGCATATCCAGAACAAAGATCATCTCATTGACCGAATCGAACAGCACCTGCAGGTTTTCTGAAGCTTTCTTAAACGCCTCTTCCGCTCTCAGTCGTTCAATGATTGTACCCAGCTCCTGCCCGATTGTGATGAGCGCCTGTTTTTCATCAGCTGATATGGTATAGCGTTTTGAACTGGCCACATTGAGCGCACCGATCACCGTATTTTTTGAGACAAGCGGGATGCTTGCCATTGAACTGATATGATATTTTTGTGCAAGTTCCGGTGACATTTCTTCATAGTGATCGGAGATAATTGGCTGATTTTTGATAAACAGGGTATCATAGGGCGGTGCGTCAATGCGTACCGTGCGGAGTTTTTCGACAAAATCATCTGGAAGATTTTTTGTATAGTGGATCTCTGCGGTTCGTTCTGCCGGATTTACCAGATAAATTCCCCCGGCTTCAAAATCCAGAAGCTCAAGCGCCTTGTCCAGTGTATCCTTGAACAGCTCTGGAAGCGACTCTGTCTTGTTGGCGGTGAGAATGACTTCATTGAGGATGGAAGTCATCTTTGCGTATTCTTTTAATGATTCGGCGATTATTTTGCGTTCCTCAATCTCTTTTTGCAGCTGCATGTTGGCTAAGTAGAGATCGGCTGTCCGCTTTTTTACTGTGATTTCAAGTGTGTCATGCGCATTTTGCAGTGCTTCTTCTGCCTGCTTCTGACGGGTCATATCCCGGAACGAACCTAATAGGAGTGTTTGCCCGTTTACCACTACCGGGCCCCCAGTGATGAGGACCGGGACCCTCCTGCCATCGCGGGTGGTTAAGATGGAATCGACGCTGGGGTTCATCCCCTCCGAAATATTCATAAAATTATCTAGAGTCTCCGATCGGACATCTTCAGGATGGAGGGCATCAACCTGCATGGCGAGGAGCTCCGAACGGGAATAGCCGGTCAGTTGTTCTGCTTTCCGGTTGCAGTCGGTGATCATCCGGGTTTTCGGGTCGGCGACAAAGATTAGATCTGAGTTCTTGTCGAACAATGTACGGTACCGCTCATCGCTCTCCCGCAGCGCCACTTCTGCTTTTTTTCGTTCAGTTACATCGATGACATAGACCGTGAGCCCGGTGACATTATGATTCTCGTCGTAAATCGGGCTGTACGTATTTTCATAGAACTTGCGGCTCAGCGCACTATCCCCATACTCTTCAGTCAGGATGAAGTGCTCTCCGGAAAGTGCCCGCTTAAAATTCCGCTCAGCTTTCTTCCTGTCAATCTCAATGCTGATAACTGCCAGCATACTCATGCCGGGCCGGATATCCACTCCCCATATCGCCTTGATAGTCTGCTGGTGGCTGGAATTGAATGCCAGGTACCGTAAGTTCAGGTCGAGTGAGAAGATAATGATCGATTGCGGGCTTTCGATCATGGACCGTAGGAGGGACCCCGATTGCTTCAGCTTCTCTTCTGCCTGTTTGCGCCCGGTGATATCTATTACCAGCCCGGTTACCTTTGATGGACTCCCGTCAGAAGCGTAATCAGATATTGCACCGATATCATGGAACCACAGGTACTCGCCATTGTGTGTACGTATCCGGTAATCAACATCGTACTGTTTGTTTATACCGGAGATAAGATCCCGCATCGCCTGCATGATCGGCTGGTAATCATCCGGGTGAACCAATTGGGTAAAATCGGAATAATGGGAAAACTGTTCAACCGGGTATCCCAGCATCTGTGCCTTTCTTTCATCGAAAATAACATTTCCGGTTTTCCAGTCCATCTCCCACCATGCGATGTTGCCAGCCTGCATGGCCGAATCCAGCCGTAATTGAGTGAGCCGTAATGCCTCCTCTGTCCGTTTGCGATCCGTGATGTCAATAAACACCGTAGCGAAACGTCCTTTTCCGACTTTGAAGGCATTGACGTAGAAGTGGCGCGAGAGCGTTTCTGAGTATTGCTCAAAGGTGGCCGCTTCACCGGTCAGCACAACCTTGCCACAGATCCCGATGAAGGGGGTCTTTTCGATCCCCGGCATGAGCTCAGTGATACGGTGGCCAATGACATCCTCAGCACGTAACCCGGTATGGATTTTAAAAGCCGGGTTCGCACTTCGGAATACAGAATCTACCGGCTTGCCTTTCCGATCCAGCACGATCTCGTGCACAGCAACTGCCGATACTGCATTATCGGTGAGCAGCCGGTACTGCTCTTCGCTCTTTTTCAGCTGATCTTCCGCTTGCCAGATCTCCGTAATATCACTGATTGCAATACGGATCTCATGATTGATGCCGCCGCTAAGCCGGACTCCTTCCAGCCGGGCAGGAAATGAAGACCCACCCGTACGTTTGAGCATGAGTGTGCAGTACTGTTTTCCTTCCTGTTGCAGCACATTTGAGATATACCAGTACCATTGATCCTGATCTTCAGGAACAACAAATTTACTGAACCGTGCCCTTACAATTGTGCTCCGCTCAGCACCGAGAAGTGTTGAACAGGTGAGATTCACTTCAACAATTGAGCCCTTCTCATTGATCGTAAGAAGACCGGTTGGAGCAAAATCATACTGGTCCAGAAACTTGTCCCTTGAATTTTCCAGTTCAATGTGAGACCTCCTCAGCTCTTCAGCCTGCATATTGAGTTCGATCTGGTGGACGCGAAGTTCGTGGATGAGCTGCTCCGGGTCCTGACCGGTAAGTTCGGAGGGAATTGCTGGTGATTCTTTAAGTTTTTTCTCTGCTTCGTCCCGGATCGTACTTGGGCTGCCGGGTTTTGTCTTGTCGGTTGCGGTCTTCTTTTTTGCTGCCATTTATGCACAGTCCCCTTTCATGCGCCACACTCCCTTTGGCATCGTGATCTCAAACCTCGTCCCATTGCCCGGCTTGCATCGGGAGGGCTCGCGGTCGTTATTGAGAGATTTTCGAATTCTATAAAAAAACAGCTTGCCGATATCCGGATGGGAAAGTTCGTCATCGACATAGAAGTTGCGGTACATAGCAATAACCTGATAATTACTCTGCATTGGATTACCGTGATGATATACTGATGGTTTGTATTCGTTCACTCCATAACATTCATTCACAATATTATGCTCCATTTGAGTTTTTGATCTGACAAGGATTTCACATGGTGTAAAAAACGTGTTGATTCTGATGCCCCTATCATGGGACACCTGCCGTATAATGTGCAAGGATCTCCGCTTGAGATAATGCTTCCCCGTAAGTTTTGAGCCCGCTGATATCCCCGTTGAACTTGCGCTGGGCGGCCCCCCCATAGGAAATTCCTGCGGGTCCACCAACCTGGTAGAGACCAGGAGAACTGTGCATGCCTCCAGTGTCTGTGGACCACGATCCGGTTCCCGTTTCCGGGTTACCATTTACAAAGATCTTAAATGTCCCTGGTGTCTGGTTATACACTTCTGCAACATGGTACCAAATTCCCTGTTGTGGCGTTGTGTCTGACATAATCAGACCTTCCTGATTATTGGTCATCCGGATACGGAATTCAAATTTGGTGTTACTCATGTCATGTCCGATCTGGTATACCCGGTTACTATCGTTATCCCCGTCCACGACAATCATTGCCCATTGCTGATCGTTTGCTGTGGGTGTAGGATTCTGAGTCCACTTCATCCACGTTTCTGCGGTGAAACCCGGGTAGCGGGAATACAGCGGCGTATTGTTGACAGGCGTAGTGTTACCAGAGGGAGCAGAGAAGTATGCAGACGCGAGCACAATCGAGGTGGGTTTTCCCAGATAGACCAGCTTCACATCGTTAATCGCACTGGTCGAATAGTTTGCAATGAGCCGCTCTCCCGGAGACCACGGGTATGAACCGCCCACAAGAGTGAGATTTCCGTCCGATACCCGGTCACCGTTCACTGTCACATAGAACCTGCCCTGTTCAAGCGGGTCGCCGTTTTTAAAAAAGAGAGAAACCTGGCTCCCGTTCTTTGTAATATCGGCAGCAACCATCGGGATCTTTTCAATCGCGGGAAGCTGGAAAATAAACACATATGCTAATACTGCTGCGAGAAAGATCAGTGCGACCATGAGAATCTCGGAAATTATTGGTGCAACCGCAGAATCACATGCCGGTTTATGCATCAGTTCTGTGATTTTGTCTGCGATGGGCGGAGAACTCTTTTGGGAACGGGCGAATTGCCCGTATGTATTATCTCTCAAAGAATGACCGATGCCAGATCTGGCCGCTTTCTTTTCTTTTGATCTCTTCAGTTCCACGGTCACTATGCATCATACCCTGTCATACACGACATACCTTTCGCATGATCATCTCAAACCGTGCTGCTTTGCCCGGAACTTTTTTTATTTCCGGATGCAGATAACGGTAATGGAAAGATTTTGGTGGAGAAGAACCGCCCATGCCCGGAGATATTTTCGGCACACCGGATAAAGTACCCAAATCGGCCGGGTGCACAGGTCCTGCTGGGGTTGCGGGGAGAAACAACCCGTGTCAGGTCATCGCCCCCACTACTCCGTGACATTTGTAACAGATTCCCATAATCCATCCGGTGAACCAGGTCAGGACATCAAATCCCAGGAATGCGATTGCACCTTCAAAGTTCATCTCGTTTTCATCCTCTCTCTGGATTTTTTTATGGGCTCTTTTTAAAAACCCCACCAAACCAAAAAAACTTCTGCCTTGTTTACAAAGTTTTCTCATTTTTTTTGTTCGATGGTGGAATTGTATGACCTGACAATGCTTTACAGGGTAATATATAATATCAAAAGTTTCAAAATCTGAAACAACAGCCTTGTTGTTTTTAAAAAATAATTCATAATTATCTGTGAAAAATATTCTAAATTTTCGTTCCCCTTCTTACTCACCATTGTAACATAACCGTCCCTTTCGCTCATTTTTTTTTGTGTGCACCTCCTTCCTTTGAAATCCCCGTCGCATAATTATCTAAAAAAACCCACATGATGCCAAAGGCTTCGCACCAAAGCAATGAAAATTTTGCTCTGCAAACTCAATTTCCATTTGTCTGCTCTATCGTCGAAAGATTTCAAAATTTTCATGACAAAATAGTTTTGTGGTACGGTATTGCGTAAAAGGTCACACGATTTTTAGAGCAGCGCCAGTCATTTTTCCGGAGCCGTGCATTGACCATATGCCTTCATGAAAAGTCTTAATGGAGTTTGACAAAAAAAAGTTTTCATCAAACAGCAATTGAATTTTCCCCATCACCGATCTTATTGAGATCGACTACCATCTGTATTGTTTCAGAATTTTGGGTTATTTTTATGAATCCACCGTAGTTTTCATAGAATCGGATAGCTCGTGGATCTCTTTTTGCATCCACTTTTACGAACCTGCAACCGATCTGCCCGGTCAATCGGAATGCAATAGCAAAAACGTGTTTCAGCATTTCACGTCCGATGCCCTGACCACGCAATCCGTCTTTTGTTGCCATTCTGGCCAAAAGTAATGCCGGATATTTATTGGGTGGATCTTCAATCTCAAGTGACATTTTTTTTAAGGAGTCAGATGTGATACATCCCATAGACAGAGAGAAAAACCCCACAAGATCGGTACCCGAATGGACAAGATAGGTAGTACTGATTTTTTCCTGTTGCCGGGTTTTTGCATCATTCCTTAAAAAATCTTCAAGATCTTTGGAATCGGAACATGCAAATGATGAAACGTCTGAATCGCCAGATAATTTTGAAAAAATAAGAGAATAAATATCAATTGTCATTTTGTATTTACGGCCATTCTTTTGAGAGCTGATGGGCTTCCCGGAATAGAGCCTTGCTCTCCTTTGTGAAGTGTTGCTTTGGGGCATCAACATATTTGTTGAATGCCTCCGCTTCTTCACCTCGTAAGACCGTCTCTAATTCAATCTGTTTTGCCATGGCTGACCACCTTTTTGTATTATTGTATTACTTGATTCACTATTATTAAGGTAACCTCTGTAGAACATCAAAGTAACTTATTCTGATGTCCGGGGGGTCATTGAAAAAGGGGGTCTGAAACCCCTAAAACCCCGTAAAAGGCCCGGTTTGTCAAACGGAGCATTTCTGAAAAACCCCGCAAAACGCCTAGATTCCATCGGGACTGTTTTGTGGGAGGAAACCGCAAAAGGAGTTCATTTTAACCTTTTCAGGAGCTGCGTGAGTTTTCGCGTTAAATCTTTTTTTCAACGTTAGGTAGCGGGTCGGAATTAAAGTGCCACAAAACCGCTATAAGGTGCCTTAGAACGCATTATATGCGCCTCAATTTGGGGTTATTTTGGCGATTGGGGCGTTATACGTTGAGATAAATGGTGATTAGATGGGGGTTGCCGGGATATATTCCGATGGATGTAGATCCAATCTTTCATTCATTCAAGTTTGAATGACAATATTGAACACCTCAACTGCAGATTAGAAATCATGGAATTGATGAAAAAAATTTCCATTTCCTCTGGATTATTTCTGCTTGTGTTGATCTTATGTCCAATGGTGACAGCCTTTGAATAGTCGAGCCATGCAGTATTACAACGAAGGGGTGCAGTTTGCCCAATTCGATCGGTATGGAAAAGCAATTGTTTCTTATAATATGGCGATTGCCATAAATCCAAAGTTCTTCGAAGCCTTGTACAAACGAGGGACTGCGTTAGATAATCTTGGACGGTATCATGAAGCCATTGCCTCGTATGACAAAGCGATTGCCATAAACCCAAAGTTCTTCGAAGCCTTGTACAAACGAGGGACTGCGTTAGATAATCTTGGACGGTATCGCGAAGCTCTTGCCTCGTATGACAAGGCGATTGCAATCAATTCAAATTGCGCCGAGCCGTGGAAAAAACGCGGAGTCGCGCTTGATCATCTTGGACTGCATGCAGAAGCGGTCGACTCGTATGACAAGGCGATTGCAATCAATCCAAATTACGCCGGGGCCTGGAAAAACCGTGGAGTCGCGTTATTGAATCTTGGACAGTATCTTGAAGCCCTTGCCTCTTGTGACAAAGCAATTGCCCTCAACCCAAAGGATGCTGATGTGTGGAATAACCATGGACTTTCGCACATTAAACTCGGACAGTATACTAAAGCAGTTGCCTCGTTTGATATGGCGATTGTCATCAAGACAGATTTCGCTGATGCATGGGACAACCGTGGAATTGCGCTTGGCAAACTTGGTCGGTATACTGAAGCCATTACCTCTTTTGACAAGGCGATTGCGATCTGCCCGGATCACGCCGGTGCAAAACGGAATCGGAAAATTGCAATCAGAAAAAATACCGGCTGATGATCAAAAAAGCTCCAGCAGGAATCGCTTGCAGTGCCGCCTTAAAGCATACCATCGATGCGGAGCGCCGCAGATGCGGCTTTCCCGCTTGAGAAATGACATGGATTGTCAATTGTAAAAAAATTCCCACGGCATTAAAGCAGTTTTTTATCCTTATCATAAGACACAGGTTATTTAGAGGATTGGCAGACATTCTCACATAGCAGGTAAAGGATAATGCAACCGGTTCAGACTAAAATGGCAGAAAAGGAGATACAAAAGATAACCGTGCTGGTTGTAGAAGACGACCATATTGTTGGCCTTGGGATCCAGTCACGATTAATCGATATGGGATATGAGGTCCCCTGTGTTGTTGCAACAGGTGCAAATGCCATTGCATCAGCCGGACAGAACCAGCCGGACATCATTATCATGGATATCTCTCTGGAAGGAGAGATGAATGGGATTGAGGCAGCAGCGCAGATCAAAAAACTCTATGGTATTCCGGTAATTTTCCTTTCAGCCCACAGTGACGAGAAAACCCTGATACAGGCAGCGGCAACAGAACCCTTTGCCTATCTCACCAAACCATTCGATGACAAGACATTGAGAATCTCTATCCAGATGGCACTTTACAAAAACGCAATGCAGAAAAAACTTGATGCAATGTCTCCGGCTCACGAAAAGACGAGATCAATTGTTCTGAAAAAAAAACTCCATGGCATTACTCTGCTTTTGTATGACCATCATGCAAATCGTTTCCCGCTCTTTAAAAAATTCTTTGAAGAGAGCCTGTCGGATTCGATTCCCTGTTACTATGCCTTTTTTTCAACAGGTCTGCTCCCGTCTTTCCGGGAGTTTCTGAATACCGGAGAGATGCAGGTCTTTGAACTGCGGGACGACCATGCCGGATTTGAAGGGCAGTTGCAGGCATTTCTTGCAGATGGCCCGGAGAAAAAATCTCCGGTAAAATTATTCTGTCTGGCAGATTTCTCAGTTACCGGAAATATTGCCGGAATAAAATCCACAAAAAAGATATTTTCAGAGTTGGGTGAACTATCGGATACTTTTTTTTCGGGTGTGCTCGCGCTACCAATGGACGGGCTTGAATCAAACGAGATGGAAATATTATCAGAAGGGATTAATCACATCCTCGTTCTTTCCGGAAAAGAAAATATTATCTCATTTTCCCCTCATGTGAACAACGATTCATCCATAACCACGGTATCCCAGGAAATTATGGACGGGGTTGTAAAAAAATCCCTTGAAGTCCTCATCCTTTCCTGCCTCAACCGGCCGGTGTCAGGCTTTGACATTTTAAAAGAGATCAATAATCGATTTCATGTGGTAATTCCTCTAGCCCGGGTCTACACGTATCTCTATGAACTGGAAAAGAATGGAGTTCTGGTTACCCGGTTAAGCGGAAGATCCAAGATGTATGTCCCCACAGAGCAGGGCGGTGCATTTATTATAAAACGGCTGAATGAGCTGACGACTGCATACGAACAGGTTCTTGGTACCAAACGGTAGAAGACGTTCTACTGGATCTGTGATTATGCCTGTTCCGGTTTACAAACCATTTTTATTCAGGCACTGCCGTTCCGCCACGCCCCCTTCAGCACTGTCATCTCGAACCGTGCACCCTTACCCGGTTCGCCAGTCTCGCGGATAGTGATGCCGGTAATATCAAGAATTTCCCGGGCTATGGCTAAGCCAAGGCCTGTGTTCTTCCCGAATCCGCGTTCGAAGATCTTCTCCTTTTCCTCTGCAACGACACCATCCCCATCGTCTTCGCACACCATGACATGAACGCCATCGTGTTCCTCAACAAAGAACCGGAGGGTTGTGATCTTCCCCCCGTATCGCACCGCATTGTCCATCAGGTTGTAAAAGACCTTAACAATCAACGGGTCAGCAAGCACTTCTGCACCGGCAGGAAGCATGTTCTTTACCATGATCTTTCCGAGCGGGGTTTGCTTTGCCGCAGTGTCTACGAGTGTGCGGCAATCCTGCCAGACAGAAGCATTGACACTGATCTGCTCGAATGACCGGATATTAACCAAGATCTGCTTTGCAGATGTTGCCATTGTCTGGAAATACTCTTCGAGAGTGGGATCATTCAGCTCACTTTTTAGCATATCCAGATATCCTAAAATCCCGGTAAGCTTGTTGAGGGTGTCGTGCCGTGAGAGGTTGACAAGGTTGGCGTTCTTCTTGTTTGTCAAGAGGAGTTCTGCTTCCGCCCGTTTGCGCTCGGTGATGTCGAACATTACACCGATAATTCCAGTTGCCTCACTATCAGAATTCATTATCGTGGCCTTGTCGATAATTACATCCCGGGTCTGACCATTTTTTGCGACAACCCGCCATTCGTAGTGCTGCGTTCCCGGGTGAAGGATCAGCTCCTCATCGGTTCTGAAATATTCATACGCGATCTCCTTTGGGGCTACATCATAGACCGTTTTTCCGATAATCTCGTCCCTTGTTCGGCCAAAGAAGATTTCAAACGCTTTGTTGCAGTCTGTATATATACCGTTACGGTTTTTAGTAAAGACCGGAATGGGAATCGTCTGGATCAGTGTCTTCATAAACTGGTAATTGTCATTGAGCAGTTCCTCCGCCCGTTTGCGCCCGGTGATGTCACGGCTGATGCCGAGCAAACCGATCAGCGTTCCGTCCGGTCCCCAATAGGGTGTCTTTAAAGTATCGATCAGCACTATCCTGCCATCAGGATAGGTGATCCATTCTTCGTTCTGCCGGGGTTTTTCCAATTCCAGCATGCGCCGGTCATTCTCTCTGAAAAAATCTGCGATCTCTTTATCGAAGAGCTCGTAATCGGTTCTTCCGACAATCTCTTCACTTGTCTTTCCGACCAATTCGGCAAAGGGGGGATTACAACCCAGATAAACACCTTCCAGATTCTTAAAAAAGATAATGTCGGGAATGGAATCGAGCAGGGATTTGATCAAACTTGCCTGTCGCTTGATCTCTTCGTCTGCTTTTTTTCGTTCGGTAACATCTCTGGCCACTACAATTATTACCTCTTCGCTGTTCCAAAGGCCGCGGGTAACCGTTGTCTCGACCTCAATGCGTGTGCCATCCTTTGAGATGAGGGGTACCGGGCAGGAGTCAATAGTCCCGGCAATCATTCCCTGAACATTCAAGAGTGCCTCGTCCCGCCGCTCGGGAACATGCAGCAGTAAAACATTCATACCGGTAAGTTCAGCGGGGGTATACAAGAGACGTTTCAAAACGGAATCGTTTACCGAAATGATGCGTCCTTGCATGTCCAGCACAAAAACCATCTCTTTGACGGATGCAAAAAGTGTCTGGAAGTTTAATGAGATCTTTTTTACTTCATCTTCTGCGATCATCCGCGTAATAGCGTTGCCCAGCTCACACCCGATTGCGGTGAGCATCTTTGTTTCATCAGCTGATATGGAATATCGTTTTGTACTTACCACATAGAGCGCACCGATCACCTTGTTTTTTGAGACGAGCGGGATGCTTGCCAGTGAGCGGAAATGGTATTTTTCTGCAAATTCCGGGGACAATTTTTCAAAATGTTCAGTGATGAAAGGTTGGTTTCTGATAAACAGGGTATCGTAGGGAGGTGCATCGATGGGTATTGTGCGACTTTTTTCAACGAACTCATCCGGGAGGTTTTTGTAATAGTGGACCACTGCGGTTCTTTTTACTGGATCTACGAGATAAATACCGCCCGCTTCAAAATCCATCATCGCAAGGACCTTGTCAAGTGTGTCCCTGAACAAATGGGGGAGCGTATCAGCCTTGTTGGCGGTTATAACGACCTCATTGAGGGTTGAAGTCATTTGTGAGTATTCTTTTAATGATTCGGTGATTACATTGCTGTACTCAATCGCTTTCTTCAGTTTCATGTTTGCCGAATACAAGTCGGCAGTCCGCTCTTGTACCAGTACCTCGAGATTATCGTGCGCCGTCTGGAGTGCATCCTCCGCCCGCTTGCGATCAGTGATGTCGGTTAAGTAATTCAGAGTGGCAGGGACTCCGTCCCAGTCGATCACAACGGCGCTGATTTCAACCCACCTGACGCTTCCATCCTTTGGACTTATCCGGAAGGTATAGCGGGAGGGCAGTTCCTCGCCTTTCAACCGCTTCTGGTACCGCTTTGCCACCATGGCACGGTCATCAGTGTGGATAACATCAATAAACGACATTGACAGGAGATTCTGTTCCGGGTAACCGATGAGTTCGATCGCCCGTTTATTGACCAGCCGCAGCATCCCGTCCTGCGCAACAACGATTGCCTCATCCGCGTGTTCGATTAAGCTCCGGTATTTTTCCTCGCTCTTTTTTAATGCCTCAACAGCAGCATGCCTCTCTACCACAATCCGGGTCTTTTGCGCCAGTTCAGCATACTGTGCGCCGGTTTCACCGCCTTTCTGGAGATAGAGATCCGCACCGCTGTTAATAGCCTTGATGACAATCTCTTCGCGTCCTCTTCCGGTGAACAGGATGAACGGGATCTGTGAAAAGCGCGTCCGGACCTCGGTTAAAAACTGGATGCCGTCCATGCCGGGCATCTGGTAATCGGAGATAATTGCATCGAATTGTTCTTTTTTGAGAAGTTCCAATGCAGCAGAGGCTGAATCAATGGTGTTTACAGAAAAATCACCGGACAGCTCAAGGAACATCTTGCCGATTTCCAGAAGATCCGGTTCGTCATCGACATAGAGAATACGAATTGCTGCTGCCGTTATGTTCCACTCCCTGATAAACGCCATATCCCGTTTGGCACTGCCATCTCGAATCGCACTCCCTTGCCCGGCTCGCCCGTTTCACTGATGATGATGCCGGTGATTTCAAATATATCATGGACAAAAAAGAGCCCCCTCACTGGAGTTTTGGTATCTTCACTGCGCAAAAAGATCTGTTCCTTTTTTCCCTGCAAAATGCCGATACCGTCATCTTCAAAGATGAGATTTATCCCGTCCGGTGTGATTGTGTGCCAGAGCCGGATCCGGGTGACATGATCCCCGTGTACAAACGAGTTCCCGGCAAGGTGCTGGAATGCTTTTTCTAACAGGGGATCGGCAAAGATCTCGAGATTTTCTGTTTCAAGACTATGCAAAATTTTCCCAATGGATAAATGGGAGAGCCCAAACAACATGGTCTTTTTGACGTTCAGCCACAAAGGAGGTTTTACACCCATGTCCTGGTAATCCTTCGAAGATGCAATGGTCCCGTTGATCGACATGATCACCTGTTCGCCTTTTTCTAAGGCCCCGATGACACGGTCCTGCCCGGCTGAATAGATTTTAGCCATTGTAACGTAGCCGTTCAGGACAAAAATCTGGCTGGATAATTGGGTTCGTGTCAGATGGGTGAGGATATTGAGTTTCTGGTTTGCCCGTAAAAGGGCCGTTTCTGCCTGCTTACGCTCGGTGATGTCGGTGATTGTGCCAATCCATTCAATCACATTTCCCTCATTGCCTTTTAAGGGCAAAGCCTGGCACAGCACCCATACCACATGCCCGTCCGGGGGAATGAAGCGGAACTCCGACATGAATATGTCTTGTGAGATCGCTGCCTGCATCCAATCGTTATATACCCTGTCCCGGTCATCCGGGTGCAACCCCTTTGCCCAGCCATTTTTTATGGCGTCTGCCGCTGTGATGCCGGTGATTCTGGACCATTGCGGGCTTGCATAAGTATTGTTTCCCTCTGCATCAGTAGCCCATATTCCAGAAGCGGACACTTCTGTAAGCGTTCTGAAACGTTCTTCTTTTTGCATAAGCGCTTCTTGTATCTGCTTACGCTCGGTGATGTCAGTGTCGCTGCCACGGTAACCCCTAAAAGTCCCGTCTGCGTTTAGCAAGGGGATGCCGTTTGTGGAGAGCCAAATCGTGCGACCATCTTTTATTTGTATCGTGTTTTCCAGATTCCGGAACGGTTCCTTTTGCTCGAAGACTGCAAAGCTGGCTGCCTTAAACACTTCACGTTGGGATTCGGGATGCAAATCGTAGAAGTGCTGGCGTCCAACCAGTTCGTCCGGGCGGTAGCCCCAGACGGTTTGTGACATATGACTGACATATGTGTAGAGTCCTTTTGTGTCCACTTCCCAGACAACGGTGTTGTTCTGCTCAGCCAACTCGTCGAACCGGATCGCGCTCTCCCTAATCACCTCTTCTGCTTCCTTCTGCCGGGTTATATCGCTCATAATCCCAAGAGCGCCATTGAAGATCCCCTCTTTATCGTACAGGGGCGTAGTGGCAATGCGTGTCAGAACTTTCGTGCCATCCTTATGTATGAACAGGAATTCATGGGGTTCACGAATGCCTTCCTCACGGTTCTTTTCGAATGCCTTGGCACGGGCAACCCATTCCGGATCTCCGAAATCATACCAGCTGCGGCCAATCATCTCATCCTTTGAGTACCCCAGCATCTTTTCAATCGCAGGATTCACGTAGACCGTCAGGAACTCCTTATCGAGAAGCCAGACACCATCGTACGACAGCTCCACGAGCTTGCGGTAACGATCCTCGCTCTCCTTCAGCGCCTCTTCTGCCCGTTTGCGCTCGGTGATGTCAACTCCCTGTGCAATGGTGGAAATTATCCTGCCAGAAGGGCTGACGATGTTTGCCGAATTCCAGAGAACTGTCCGGACACTGCCATCCCTGACAAGAATCGGGATCTCAACAGTCTCCCACCGTTTGCCCTCAAGGGTCTTATTGATCTGAAGAAGTGATCTGTCCTTACTTTCTTTGGGGAACAGGACCTCAAGAGGTTGCCCGATAATATTCTGTTCTGATATGTGGGTGAGGTTCTCAAACGCATGGTTGAACCGGGTGATCACATAATTAGGATCCCACACAATGATCGGGGCATTGGCATAGTCAAACAGGTTGTTGAGATATTCATTGGTACTCTGCAATGCTTCTTCTGTTTTTTTCATATCGGTGATGTCACTAAACGCGATACGAGCCTCCGTATGTATTCCACCGCTCCCAAGCCGGACCCCTTCAAGACGGGCAGGAAATACAGACCCGCCCGCATATTTGAGCCGGAGTGTGCAGCACTGTTTTCCTTCCTGCCGCAGCAAATTTGTGATATACCAGTACCATTGATCCTGTTCTTCAGGAACAACAAATTTACTGAACCGTTCCCTTACCAGTTTGCTCCGTTCAATGCCAAGAAGTTTTGAACAGGTGAGGTTAACTTCAATAATTGTTTCCTTTTCATTGACAGTGAGAAGACCGATAGGAGCAAAATCATAGAGGTCGAGGAGCTTGTCCCGCGACTCTTCGAGTGCAAGCTTTGATTTCTTAAGTTCTTCTGCCTGAATCTCAAGCTCGATCTGGTGCACCTGAAGTTCGTGGATGAGTTGTTCAGGGGTATGCCCTTTCAGATCGCTGGAATGCTTTGGCACGCCTGCGAGTTTCCCCTCTGCATCGTCCCGCAACGAGCGTTTGCTATCCGCAGTGCCCGTGTTCTGATCTTCCGGTTTCTTCGTTCCTGCAGTCATCCACCCTTCTTCCCATCCCGCTGACCGGGTTTACCTTTCTCTTCTTTATCGGAGATCGGGATCACTTCCATTGCCAGAAGAATGAGATGGGGGGCACCCTCATGCCCGATAATCTCGCGGGCGTTCAAGAGCATCTTTTTCTGCCCGATGCTTGGGAATTTGTGCTCGACTATGAAATTCTCAAACGACCGGTTCTTTGGCAGCACATTCTCCAGCAGCTCATGGAGCCGGGGAATGTCCCACTGGTTGTTCCCGAGTTTATACAGCACATTTCCCTGCGTCTCTTCCGGTGTTACTTTAAAGGTCTGGTAGAAGGCCCGGCTCGCAGAGATCACCTCAAACTTTCCATTGAGGACAACGAGCGGCTCCCTGACTGTATCGACAATGCTCTCTGCATAGTCGCGGGCAATCCGGGCTTCGGCTTCAACCGCTTTTAGTGCGGTGATATCAGAGAATGTCAGCACCACGCCATCGATCACGTTCTCCTGTGTGCGGTACGGCATGATGCGGACTAAGAACCACTCATTATTTGTAGTGAGTACCGGTATCTCCCGTGGTATGAGCGAGTCGAGCACCGCTTGTGCATCGGGAATCAGATCCACATCCTTAATCATGGACCGGATATCTGCAAGCGGGCGTCCCGTATCCGATGGCGCAAGCCGGTAGACTTTTGTTGTCTCGCGGGTGAATCTCCTGATGGCGAGATGGTCATCTAAAAATATCGTGCCGGTATTGACATTTTCGAGCAGGTTCTTCATGTCATTCTGGATACCCGTGAGCTGCTCGATCTTTGCCTGAAGTTCCGAGTTCACTGTCACGATCTCTTCATTCACCGACTGGAGTTCCTCTTTTGAGGTCTCAAGTTCCTCATTGGTGGACTGGAGTTCTTCGTTTGTGGATTGCAGTTCTTCATTTGTTGATTTGAGCTCCTCGTTTGCCGCCTGCATCTCCTCAATTGTTGCCTGAAGGTTCTCTTTTGTGTACTCAAGATCCTGTTCAAGTTCTTCCACGCGTTTTAACTCGCCTTTTGCAGTAACCCGATTCCTGCGAACGCCTTTCTCCGTAGGGGGCTGTACGGAGTCCTGGAAACTGATGAGCAGCAGCTCCCGTGTGGCTTCCGGGTCAGCAAGCGGGCGTACCATTAAGTCAACCCCGTGAATGCCGCCGTTTGTCCGGACCGGCAGGTCTTTTACAATAAACAGTCTCTTTTGCACGACCGTGTTCTGGATCGCATAGCGCAAATCCAGTTGCAGTCCATCGCGTGCCATATCGATCACATTGGAGCTTGCCTGTCCCTGTGCCGGCTGGAGATATTTCCCGGTGTCGCCGTGAACATAGATGATGTTTCCTTTCTCATCGGTGATGACAGATGGCGGGGCAAAGGAATGGAGGAGCACGCGTTTGGTGAGCTCGGCAAAGTTTGTCTTATCTCTCTTGATTGCAATCTCGATTGCTTCTTTTTCAACCTGTTGGCCGGCCCACGCAAAGCGCTGGGCAACAATCCCACGGGCTGACGTTAAAGAGGGTTTGATCCGGTAAACCTTCCACTTTTTATCGAGCGGTGTGTAGAGATCAAAGAAATTTCCTATGCCTTCACTCGGGCTCAATAAGAGTACTCCATCCGGCCTGAGCGCGTAATGGAATGCCGGAATCACCCGGTTCTGGAGTTCGACTTCAAGATAGATAAGCAGGTTCCTGCAACTGATCAGGTCCATCTTGGTGAACGGCGGATCTTTGATCACGTTCTGGATGGCAAAGACTACCTGCTCCCGGATCTCTTTTTTGATCCGGAAGCTGCTTTCCTCTTTGGTAAAGTACCGTCGCAGCCGGTCAGGTGATACATCAATTGCGATATTTGCCGGGTACAAGCCAGCCCGTGCACTTGCGATTGCATCGTCATCGATATCAGTTGCATAAATCTGGAGCTTGAACTCCTGTTTGATCGACTCCATATATTCGCGGAAGAGGATGGCAAGCGAGTAGGCTTCTTCTCCGGAAGCGCAACCCGGCACCCAGATCCGGAAGATATAGTTCTCAGGTTTATTTGCAAATAGTTGGGGAAGTGCAACTTTATTCAGGGTTTCAAATGCTTCTTTGTCCCTAAAGAAACTGGTCACGTTGATTAAGAGTTCCTTAAAGAGGATGTTGACTTCGGCAGGGTTTTCTGAAAGGTACCGGGCATAGGCATCCATATCTTTTATGTTGTGCACCACCATCCGCCGTTCTATCCTGCGCCGGATTGTGCTCTGTTTGTACTGGGAGAAGTCATTGCCGGTCTTTGAACGCAGGAGCATTGCGATACGTCGCATGGCACTCAATGACGCGGGAACCGGCGGAGTCGGGGGAACGCCGGTATCAATAATCGTCTTGACATAGGCAACCAGCTGTTCGGTGATCTTTTCAACCGGCATCACGTAGGTGGCAAGTCCGCTCTGGACTGCACTTGACGGCATGCCGTCATATTTTGCTGTGGAGGGTTCCTGCACGAAGATAACCCCGCCAGCTCCGTGGATTGCCCGGAGCCCGAGCGTGCCGTCCGATCCGCTGCCGGAGAGGATGACGCAGATCGCCCGTTCGCCCTGATCCTCGGCAAGCGATCGGAAGAAGGAGTCGATCGGCAACCGCAGTCCCCGGGCCAGTTCCGGGATACTCAGGTTCAGTGCGCCATTGAAGATCGCCATGTCCTTTGCCGGCGGGATGATATAGACGTGGTTTGATAATATTTTTGTCTGGTCCTGCGCTTCGTGGACCGGCATTGTTGTGCTCCGCTGGAGAATCTCTGAGAGCATGCTGGCATGGCCTGGGTCAAGGTGCGGGACGAGCACAAACGCCATACCGCTAGCGGCTGGCATTGTTTTGAAGAAAAGTTCGAACGCTTCGAGTCCCCCGGCAGAGGCGCCGATCCCGATGATGGGGAAGGTTGGTTCGGGGGGAGTGTCTTCTTTGTTTTTCTTAGCCGGGGTTTTTTGTTTCAGGGCAGTCATAACCTGTCCTGACTTGACTTGACTTGACTTGACTTGACTTGACTTGACTTGACTTGACTTGACTTGACTTGACTTGACTTGACTTGTCGTGTTCAAGTTTTCTCTCTAGCGGTGGGGGGGCTTGATTTTTTTTCATCATCACACCATCGGGATATTTTATGCGGGCATTTGTCGGTTCGGATATCCTGTACAATAATTCCTGTGCATGGTGGCGACATTTTCTTGTGCGCTCATTGTTACAGGAGTATAACAGTTTAAATTGTCACGAATTATCGCGGATTTTTATTATAGATCCCATTTTTATTTTAGGGATTGGCTGTATGTGATGAATGGGGTGCATATGCTTAATGGTTTTGATTGAGGGGTGTTTTTCTCCAGACCTTTCTACATGTCAGAAAATATGATATCACGAGATATTCAACACCGACAAAAATACGCCCAAATAGGGCTCCGTTTGCCCTACCCCCTATCATCAGGCATCCGGAAAACCCCGTAAAACCGTCCGATTGGGATCGTGTAAACAATACGCCCGAATAGCGTTCCGTTTGCTAAAATCAGGCTGAAAA
>Ga0247841_10003351_pt1 | contig 29943 bp, 35 predicted proteins | sample LaCruzMarch2015__2_FD_192410 | JGI IMG/M metagenome (GOLD analysis project Ga0247841, IMG submission 192410) | Freshwater microbial communities from meromictic Lake La Cruz, Castile-La Mancha, Spain - LaCruzMarch2015_18m | ecosystem: Environmental > Aquatic > Freshwater > Lake | place: Spain... | reverse complement strand
TTGCTGGCACGAGTAAAAATATGAGTGTTCTTAATTTTTATCATTATTTCTTTGTTCCAAAAGAAAGAATAGTAAAGCTTTATATGGAGTATGAGGCGGGTTAGTGAATTTTTAAGAAAAGAAAGTTTTTATACTCTTGAGATTTTGTTTATTTATGAAAAAGAGAAAAATTTTGGGTGTTAGGTGTAATGTTATTGGTCCACATATGTTTGAAGGGGTTGAATGCATCGTTAATATTTGTGGAATAGACTATCAGATTTGGAATTCTAGTTTAGAACTAACAGACGAAGCTCCTAAAAGACCCTATGTCTGGGTTATATGTTCTTATTATGACAAGTTAAAGCAAAATTTTCTTGTTGGGATAAATGCTAATGAGGGTTATCAGAATATAAGAGCAAAAGAAAGTAGTTTAGTTTTTGCTTAATTTTTTATCTTAATCTAAGCGTCTCTAAATTTCTTGGAGCGTTTGTCTCTGCATGATTAAGCTTGTATAATGTTGATGCTAAATCGAGGCACTTGCTTGATTCTCCATGATTTACTATTATTCTCTTCGGTCTTGGGTTGCAGTGATTTATAAATGCTAAAAGCTCATTTCTTCCCGAGTGAGCTGTTAATCCTGCGTTGGTTATAATTTCCATGTTTACTACTACGGTCTCTTTCCTTCCGTCATTCATCATTATTATTTCTTTCAAACCTTCCTGAACTTGCCTTCCTAAAGAACCCATACCTTGGTAACATACAAAGATTATAGCATTATTTTTATTTGATGCAAATTCTCTAAAATATTCAACAGAAGCACCACCGTTAAGCATACCTGACGTTGCAAGAACAACGCAAGAACCGCCCTCAAAAACTTCTTTTCTTTCTTGACTACTCCCTATTCTCTTAAAAACATCTGATGAAAAAAGGTTTTCACCTGCAAAAATCTTTTGTTTTATCGTTGAATTTAGAAAATCAGGATAAGCTGTGTGAATCGCGTTTATATCCCATATCATTCCATCAATATAAATTGGTATTTTTGGGAGAAGATTTTTTTGCATAGCATCTTCAAGTATAAGCATTGTTTCCTGCGCCCTTCCTAATCCAAGTTCCGGGATTAAAACCTTTCCTTTTCTTTCTATTATCCTTTTTACATGCTCTATAAGAAAATTTTCACACTCTTCTCTTGGCGGAAGATTATCATCTTTGCTTCCATATGTTGACTCTAATATAACTGTTTCTAATCTTGGGAATATAGACACAGCAGGATTTAACAAACGAGTTTTTCCAAATTTTTGGTCGCCAGTATAAAGAAGATTATGCAATCCGTTTCCAATATTAATGTGGACCATTGCACTTCCAAGAGCATGGCCAGAATTGTAGAGGGTTATTCTTATATCCGGGGCAATATCATTTACTTCATTAAAATTTAGGCATATAGTATGTTTCACCATTTCTTTTATATCTGTTGAGGAAAATAATGGTTTTGATGCTTGTTTATATGCTACTCCTATAAAATCAAGAGCGAGAAGTGAAGCTATATCCCTCGTAGGCATTGTCATGTAAACTGGACCTTTATATCCCATCTTAAACAGATAAGGAACTAATCCGGAGTGGTCAAGATGCGCATGTGAAATAATTATTGCATCTATTTCTTCCAGCTTGAATTCCGGAACACCGAGATAAGGGAATTTATCTTCATTATCAGTCGCAGCAGGGTCTATTCCGCAGTCAAGAAGTATTTTTGATTTTGGTGTTGATAGAAGTATACATGAACGGCCGACTTGTCTTCCTGCGCCAAGAAAAGTTACTCGCACCCATTCCTCAATTTTCTCGGGATTCCATTCCTCATATATTTTTTTCCCAGTATCATTGAGAAGTTTTTTTCTGTAATTGTTATTTTCATACAAAACTGCCCTGATATTTTCTATAATTTTGCTATCAATTGATGGGCTTCTTTGAACAATTGGTGTCCAGAATGTTTTTTGTTTTATTTCTCTTAAAACACTTCCGTCTCTTCCAATAACCATTCCGGGTTTTTTTGATTCTATTACAACAATGCTTCTTGGAACATCAAATAGCACTTGAGTGATTTCTGCTTCTGTTGTAACAATAGAACGAATTTCTTTTTCTGTAATTTCTTGTGATTCGAGGAGTTTTGTTTCTGCCCTTAGCTCTATTCTCTTTTTTATCTTGTTTACTATTTCTTTAATTTGACCCTCTCCTTCAAGAAAAAAGTTTGGGCTGTCAGTATAAAGAACGATATTCGCTCCTTCAAAGTTTGCACTACTTACAACACCTTTTGGGAGTTCTTTTTGTATATCTTTTAATATGTCCATAATTTTTTTGTTTTTGGTTTAATTTTGGATTATCCGGAATCTTGGGCGCAACCTAAAGTTGCGTTCAACCTTGAATATTTTCTTGATATCTATCATTTTATGAAAATTAATCTTAGATTCTTAGTGATACTACCTTGTTTCTACTTTAACTCTGAAACAATCTCTTTTTCTACTACTTTATTTATTCCGTCTTTTGTTATTGTGAATACATCAATACCATATCCACTTCCAGTGTCTCTTTGTGTCGAGGATTTTAGGGCTTCTAATGCGAGTTCTATTCCTTCTTTTACAGTAACCTCTTTTTTGTACTGTCTTTCTAACAATCCAAGAATATAAGGCATACCACTTCCAAAATTTGCGTCATAATCCTCTACTTTGATTGAACCTCCGGCTGGTTCTATTGAATAAAGTTCACATGTTCCATCTTCATTAAACCCACCTAATAAAAATCCGGCCTGTTGAGGTATCATTGAAGGTTGTCTTATTCCATTATAACTTAAGTTTGTAAGAAGACTTGCAGCATCCTTTACACTTGGTCTTTTTTTAGATCTTAATTCCTTAAGCCTTAATTCTGCGATTAATATTTTTGGAACTCTTTGAATATCTGCTGCGATTCCGCAGCCAGAAATCACTAGATAGTCGTTTATCTTAGAAACTTTTCTTTCTTTCTTGTTCATTACTACATTTCCTGCAGTAACTTGTCTGTCTGCAGCCATGACTATGCCGTCTGTGCAGACAATTCCGAGTATGCTTGTTCCTGTTTTTAATATGTTTTTTTTAATGTCGTCTTCCATTTTATTTTCCATGTTCTTCTTATTTTTTATTTTTTGATATACAGAAGTATAATCAACCAGAATTTATAATATTTCTAATCTTGGGAGATTTATAAATCTTTTGATGAGATGTTTTTCATTTTGGGAAGGTTATCTAACCGGATCATATCCGCCATGAGAGAAAGGATTACAGCGAACTATTCTATGTAACCCTTGAATGCTCCCTCTTAATAACCCATTTTTTCTTATAGCTTCTATAGCATATTCAGAACAAGAAGGTTCAAACCTGCATAACCTCATATTAATACCAATTTTTGGGAGAACATGATAGATCGGGTGAGCAATCATTTGATAAACTCGAATCGGCATTACTTCAATTTTTGAAATTAAGGAATTTTTTCTTGCCATATAGAATTGTCTTCTAGGAAATATTATTATTTATTTTTATCAATATAATCGCAAAGAGAACTATAAGATGGTCTTATATCTTTCATACTCTGATTTGGAAGTCTTGTAACTCCAACTTCTGTAAAAAAATATTCTGTTTCTTTGTTATCTAGATTTCCGTCTCTGTTTTTATCAGCAATATTAAGCGCCTGATAATATCTGTCTTCATAATTAATATGTTTTCTTATACTTTTCCAGCCAACTGTTCCTAATCCTGCATAAAGTGCTATTGTTAGACCAATACTCAGAACTATTCCTGCAATTCCCGCAACAATGCAGCCCTCTATTAATGTAAATCCTTCTTTGCCCTTATTATTTTGCATTGATCTTTCTTCGTATTTCATTTTCATTAACGCTCCTGATTTCCCCCATGAGTAAAATTTAAAAGTGTTTCATAAGGTATTTTGACACTTGGAATTTCATTAGTTATTGTGGGTAATCTCAATGTTTGATACATGTTTAATCTTTCAGAATCGTCTAAAACTCCATTACTATTTACATCAAAAGCTTTCTGAACAGTTTGTAACCTATTATCATAATCCCAAGTCGATTCTAATTTATGCCATGCTTTTCTTACTCCACCAACCGCAATTGTACCTACTATTAAAGTTCCAATAACGAGAGCAGGCAAGCATCCGCAACACCCACAACCACGACCATTAGGACTACTACTGTGAATATTTGAATTTTGTTCTTCTGACATGAGGTTTAAATAATTTTTGACTTTTTAAGGATTTATATGTTCTATTACTAGAAAAAGAAGAATTATACTCTTTTTACCCTTTCTCGATCTCACTAATCCCGCCAACTTTCTTAAAACGGATAATATTGTCAACAAACCCTTCTATCTTCGGCTCGTGACTGACAAGAATTAACTGCCTTACTTTTAATTGCTGAAAAATGTCTCTCATCTTATCAAGCTGTGAGTCAGAAAAGCCGTCTGTTGGCTCATCAAGAATAACAAGATCTTTTGTTTTTATCTTGCTTAAAAGAGAATTTATAATCTGATTAAGAGCAAGACGATATGCCAGAGCAATAGCTGTTCTTTCTCCTCCCGAGAGATAATTATAATCAATTTCATAATCATTTTGTTGAATAACAGGAGAAAAACTTTCATCTAGTCTTACACTTATGCTATCCGAAACAAGTATCGAGAACCAATTTGAGAACAAGTCTGAAAATTCTTCTCTTAATTTAAGCATGACATTTCTTTCAGTATATAAAACAAGGTCAATGAATTTATTATTAATCCAGAATTCAATTTCTTTTAAATAACTAATTTTTTCAGCAATCTTTTCTAACTCTTTAATCTCATTTTCAATATCTTTAATCTGCATTTCAAGAAATTGGACCTCTTTCTTTAATTCTGCACGATTTATTAGGAATTTGTTTTCTCCTGAAATAATCTTCTGCAATTCTTTGCTTTTATAGTCAAAAATTTCAGAATAACGCTTGTATTCTGCTATAACTTTTTCTAGTTCTATTATCTGTCTTTTTAATATTTCTATGTCTTTTATGGCTGAATTTTTTTGTCTTTCAATGTATTCTACTCTTTCTTCTTTTTCTTTTGTTTGCTGAAGTTTTACTCTTAATATTTCTGTTTCAGAAAGTGCATTCTTGAAAGCATTAATCTGTTTTTTTGTATGCTCTATTTTTTGCATTAGTTCTTCTTTCATCTTCATATTAGAAGATTTTTGAATCTCCAGCATGCTTAATTCTTGATCTTTCTGGTTAATTATTGTTTTTTTGTATGATTCATTAACATCCTGAAGGCAAGTCGGACATTTGTTTAATCCAGAGATTTTGTTTTTGACATTTTCGAGCTCTCTTTTTCGTGTTTCAATTGTTTGTATTGATGAAACAAGAGGGATATATGCTTCTTCAAAACTTTTTAGCGCTAATTCATTAGACTTTATTTTTACTTTTAAATCATCTATATCACTTTCCTTAAAGGAAAATCTTTTAATTTCAATTATCTGCTTTTTTAGAAGAAATATCTCTTTTTCATAAGACATGATTAGTTCGTTCTTATTCAAAAGCATAACTTCCGTTTTCGCCTTTTCTTTTTCAAAATTAGCTTTTTCATTTATCTTTTTAGTTAGTTCATCTATTTCTTTTTGCTTTTCTAATTTTTGTGTTTGGATTTTAGAAATTTCATTTTCAATTTCAATTATTTGTTTATTGATTACAAGAATATTTGTTGATTTTTCAGTTAATACCCGTTTTCTTAATTCTACGCCCCCAATTTTGTCTTCATTTATTCTTATTTCCTGCCTTAATCGTGTTGTAAGAATATCCACATTTTCTTCTATTCTTTTGTATTTGTCTATTCCGAAAATATGCCGAAGTGTATTTAATCTTGTATCATTTGATTCCATAATTATCTGCTTCATTTCTTCTTGGGGGGTATAAACTGTAAATTTGTACAAGTCGTTTGTTTTTTTTGCAAATTCTTGCGGATAACTCAGAATAGAAAGAATTCTATTTTTAATTTCTGTGACACTCCCCTCATAATAATCATCGTCGATTTTAACACTTGCACTGCTTTGAGTTATTGATTTTCCGCTTTTTGTTATTGTTCTTTCTATTAAAACTTTTTTATTATCAATTTCAAGTTCAAGAGAAACAGAAGCTTCATCTTCATTGCTTCTCAAGAGAGAATTTCCTCTTTGATTTGGTTGTAAGCCAAAAAGTGCAAATTCTATTGCCAGAAGTATTGAAGTTTTTCCGCTTCCAATATCGCCCATTAATAGGGTTGAACCTTCCGGAAATTCTATTTCTGCTTCTTTATAGCTTCGTATGTTTTTTATTTTTAGTTTTTTAAGTATCATTTTTGATGTGCTAGTTTAATTGCTTCTGAACAAGTTTCTTCTAAAGTATCAAAGATTTTTTTTGTTGGAGCATCTTCGGATAAATCATAGCTTATCGTCTCTATATCCATAAAACCCTTTTCACTACCCACGCAAAATTTTGTAGAATTATCATATTTATACCGGGTCATTAATTGCCCTAATTCTAATCGGGTCATAAGTCCCGGTGCATTTGCAAGCCAGAATAAAACTGCCCCCTTTTTTGAAGCTATTTCAAGATAATGTCTTTCCCATGCTCTTTGACGCTTAAAATAATCTGTTCTTCCGCTAATCGTTAAATTCCAGATATATTCGTTGGCATCCCACCGAGGATTTGCTATAATTACTTCTTTATCATTTGAAGTTATGTAATTTATTGCTGGCTCTTGCCAATCCCGAGCATCTCTTATTGGTCCTGCTAAAAATATAAGTGGTTTATCTACATTTTCAACATAAGTTTTTGGTAGTATTATTCTTTTTTCCATTTTATTTCAACTCCAGCCCCAAAATTTTGTTTAATTCTGAAAATAAGCGCGCTTCATATATGGCTGATTTTTCATCTTCCTGTTTCTGAAGCTCAAGAGAATGCATGAGCGGAACTATTAGATTATTAAATTTGTTGGGATTTTTCAGTTCATATTCTTTCACAAGAGTTTCTTCTATCTTATTTACATCATGCTCTGAAATTTTTATGTCTATTTTTTCTCCTTCTGAGACAAGTTTATTTGTATTTTTTAGAAAACTATAGACTTTTTTTGATTTTAGATACTCTTCTATCTTCGGATAATCAATATCTGCATTTGTTCCTTTCTTTATTTCTCCAAAAAGCTTCATTAGAACAATTTTATCTGTTAGCTCATGCTTTTCTAGTTCATCTATAATCTGTTGTGTTGCAGTAAGTGCATTCTCTATGTTTATTTTGAATGTTACAACTTCTTTAAGGATAATATCCTGTCTTTTTGGTTCAACATATCCTTCTACTGTGACCATATAAAATCTACCATAACATAGATCATCAAGCTCCTGAAAACTATTTGGAAATATTGGTCCAGAATATATTATTGGTTTGTCATGAAGTTTTTCATTAAAGTTTATATGCAAATGTCCAAGGGCATAATAGTCTGCTTTTGGAAAGGATTTCATGCTTATTGACTCTATTGGCAGGTCACCCACGGCTTCTTTTATAGAAGTGTGGAGCATTAATATTCTGAAATTATTTGTTTCTTTTGGAATAATTATTTTTCTTAAATCTTCAATTTCCATACCCGATTTTTTTCCAGGATAGCCAAAAATTTCAAATGATTTATACTTAATGGGAAGTAAATTGATCATAATATCTGTTTCTTCATATTTACATATTTCGCAAAAACCTCCTTTTTCAAGAACATCTAAAAAGGTTTTTCCTGAAACAGAAAAATCATGACTTCCTGCTATCATAAACACCTTGATGTCTGCTTCCTTTAATTTTCTAAACTCGGCGAATGTTCTCTTTAATATTTCTATCGGTGGATAAGCAGAATCAAATAAATCTCCTGCAATTAATACAAACTCTACTCTATTTTTTATTATTTTATCAATAGCATTTTGGAAACTTAAAAAATTCAATTCTTGAAGCTCTGGCTGTCTCCAGCTTCCAAGATGGCAGTCTCCGAGATGTGCGAATTTCACTTTGTAAAGTTCTTCTTTTACTCCTAGATAAAAATAAATTTGAAGATATTTAAAGATATAGGAAATCTAATGAACGTTTAGAATTTTAAAGATTTTCTATCGTTGTGATGAAAATAAAAGTTATAATTTATAACTTAAACCCATAAACAAACAACTTCTCAAAAAACAAACTTTCCTCAGAAAGTTTATCTGCTTTATATCCATTCTTAAGAGCAAATTCTAAAATAAAATTGGGATCACTAAGACTGCTGAACAAAAGAAGAATTACACCATTCTTTGTCAGATGTGACTTTGCGCTCTTCAAAAAACGTATAATTGTCTCATAACCTTTTTTTCCACCAGTTGTGTCCTTTGCTTTGTCATGCTTATGTTCGGGCAGATAGGGCGGATTAAAAACTATTAAATCAAACTTTCCCCCAATATCACTAAATAGGTTTGAATGAATTGCTTTAATGTTCTTACCTTTAAGAAATCTTATAACTTCTTTATCAATATCTGCACACAAAATGTTTTCTTTTTTTATTCCTGCCTTTAAACAAGTTTGGGCTTGTATGCCTGAACCAGAGCCAACATCTAGAACTTTTAGTTTTTCTTTTTTATTCTTTATTTTAGAAATATACTTCTTAATTTCTTTTGCTAACAGATAAGAATCTTCTTGCGGTGAATATACCATTTCATCCCATAATCTATCCTCCTTTTAAGAACTTCCAAACAACGAATCCAATTATACTTAGAACAAGTAATGCCCCTACAACTCCCAACAAGATATTTAAAACTTTAAATTTTCCTGTTGACCCCGGTTTTTCAGAATTGTTTAAAGTAGAGGGAGCATTTGGAATTGGGATGTCTTGAATTAAACTTGGGCTCTTTGGTAGTGGTTGGAATTGAGTTTTTTCTTGAGTTTGCTGCTGAACAGGTTTAAGTGGTGCTGATGATGTAGTTTGTTCTTGTTGAGAATATGAAAAACCCAGAGATTTCGCAGCTTCTTCAACTTCAACTTGATTATATCCTGCACTGATGAAAGCCTGCACTGCTTTTTCCATACTTTCGCCACGTTCAAACGTATTCTTCAATCCTGTAACAATATCCCCCCTCATTTTTTTCCCGGTAGGTTGCGTGGCTTGTTTTTGTTGGGTTTGTGAAGAACTTAAAGACTTCGCAGCTTCTTCAACTTCAACTTGATTATATCCTGCACTGATGAAAGCCTGCACTGCTTTTTCCATACTTTCGCCACGTTCAAACGCATTCTTCAATCCTGCAATAATATCTTCTCTCATTTTACCCCTTTTTATTGAGTTTCTTAGATGTTTATATCAGATAAATCGGGTTTTTATAGGTTTTGATATATTCTCTTAATTGTATAAATCGTTATAAACAGTTGTATAATTAAATAATTATAAAACAACCTCATGGACATTGTAAAAAAAGTTGAAGGGAACGCGTTTAAAGCAGTTTGTTATATCTCTGGTTTTAGAAGACAAAAGATTGATGTTCATGAATTAAGGATAAAATCTAAATTAAGGCCACTTTTGAAGTATTGGGAAGTTCCAGACGTATTTGAAGCACTAAGTGTGATAAATAATGTTTTTGGAAGAGAAGAAAGTGAAGAAAAAGAGGATATGGCTGGTTGCTACTCCCGTTTGAGAATTAAGGCCTTGCCGTCTTTAACCGCCCACATTATTTTGATAGATAAAAGTTTAGATGATCACAATTACATCTATACTCGCGGGCATGAATATGGTCATCTTTTGTGGCATATTGAAGAAACAGACCCCATATACAAACAGGCAAAAAATCCCAATAAATTAAGGAAAGTTGTTGAAGATTCAGAGGATTTTGCTTGCCTTTGTGGTCATATGGCGTTGTATCATAGTAGGATAGGTCATCCTTCAAATTGGGGCGGCCCGAAAGAATCAGCAATAAAAGTAAAAAGAATGCAAAAAAATTTTGATAAATTTTTCTTAAGATAATATTATGAATTATTCACAAAAAGAGTTAGATGCACTTTGGGTAGTAATCAGGAATCATCGTAATCTATTTGTTGGTAATTATACTGGTTTGATAGAAGTTAAATTTGATTTGGATATTGGATTGTTTAAACATTCAAATAAAATCGCACATCAGAAGGCTGTTAAGAACATGGAAGCGATAGTAACTGATGAAATAAAAAAAGCAATAAGAATATTAAGTTCAGTTGATATACGATGTCATCATTTAAGTTGCGCTGCTGATACGGGTATAAGTAACAATTCTGCTTTATGTGTTCACTATGAAGATCAGAAAGAACGTAAATTTTGCGCATTAGCTATTCCCGGAGTTAATTATGTGCCAAGTCCGGAGACATTATGCATGTTGAATAGGATGTATGAGAGAGTATATTAGGCGATTATAACTTTATCGAGCCACCATCTGACATAAGATGAACATTTTTTCCAGTTTTATATCCTAACTCATTACAAAGCTCTATCATCGGTTTTAGCTTGTTTTCGTCTCCATGCGCAGGAATAATATGCTCTGCATTCATCATATTTACAAAGTCTCTCAAATCTTCTCTTCCAGCATGGCCTGAAACATGAACGTTATTGAATATTCTTGTTTTCTTTTTCTTTAATCTTTCTTCCATAACTTTTCTGTTTTGTATGTTAACATCTGTAGGAATTACAGAAGATGAAAAAATTATATGATCATCGATAGCGAGGTTAAGTGGTAATTCGCCTTTTGACATTCTGTCAAGGACGCTTCCTGGCTCGCCTTGATGACCGGTGCATACGACTACATATTTTGATTTATTTCTGTTTACATGACTCAATGTTTTTTCAACTTGTTTTCTATAGCTTGCTATTTGTATATCTTTTGCAAAAGGACATAATTTAACATTTATTGCAGCAGATACATATTTATTCAGGCTTCTTCCAACAAATATTGGTTTTCTTCCAAGGCGTTTGCTAAAATCAACAATACTTTTTAATCTTGCAATATGTGAAGAAAATGTTGTTACAATAATTCCTGCTCTTTCATTGCTTGTTGTTAGCATAACATCTTCTAACAGGCTTCTCGCTACTTTTTCGCTTGCTGTTTTTCTTTCATCTCCTGAATAAAGGGAATCAACAACAAGAGCTTTAACACCTTCTTTTGCAATGTGTTTTAACATTTCATAATTTGGCTCTTTTCCGATTATGGGATTATTGTCAAATTTAAAATCATTTGAATAGAGAAAAACGCCCTCGCCAGTATGAAGAGCAATCATAGACGTTTGAATTGTTGAATGTGTAATGTTAATAAAATCTACCCTATAACTTCTATTTTTTCCTTTTACCATATAGCTAGAATTTGGCTGGACTGTTTTTATCGTGTTTTTTATTTCTATTCCGTTGTCATAATAAAGATGTTTCAATACTTCTATTGTAAAGGGTGTCCCTATTACTTCCGCATTATATCTATATGCTAAATAGGGAATTGCACCGATATGGTCAAGATGAGCATGGCTCGGGATTATGGCTCTTACTTTTTTGCTTATTCCTTTTGAATCTAGAATAAAGTCATTAGGAACAGCGCCTATTGAACGAAGAGTTTTTTCATTATATGCTTTGTCTCTTTCTTCAAGTTCTACTATTGGTGGTAGATGAAGTCCGCAGTCAAAGATAAATGCGTCTTCGCCGAGGTCAACGACAGTCATATTCTTGCCTACTTCGTTATATCCACCTATTGTGTATATTTCCATTATTTTTTCTTTTTCCTCTTTTTATAGTTAGAAGTATGAAAAAAGGTTTATATATGTTTTTATGAATCTTTACAAATTCGAAGAGTTTAAAAATAATGAAAAACACGTATTCACATGAGAATAAAGAGGAGTAAGGACTTTAAGAGATGGAAAATTGAGCATAACCGAATTCTTTTTTATATTATTTTCGTTCTTATTGTTCTTTTGATTTTTATTGTATTTCAGATAAGACATTTGAATATCGAAAAGAATGTAGATAATTCATTGAATAATACTGGAGATAATGTTGGTATGGCAAATCCAGCTTCTGTTTACTGCATTAATCAGAGTGGTGAATTGGATATAAGAAGCGACGAGCAAGGAAATCAGTATGGGGTTTGCGTATTTGATGATGGTTCTGAATGTGAAGAGTGGAAGTATTTTAGGGGAGAATGTGGACAAATGTGTGGGGGTATTGTGGGTATAATGTGCCCCCCGGGCGAGACTTGTAATATGCAGGGAAAGACATATCCGGATGCTTCTGGAATTTGTGTTGAAAAATTAGGGGGGAAATAAAAATGAAAAAAATAATTTTACTATCAGTAGGAATATGTTTGGTACTTTTATTAACTCAGTTCATCGTTTCAGAAAATGATTCTTCTGTTTTTAATATGTCTAATTCTGATGACATACTTGAGAATGGGAGTATCATTAATGACACTCTTATTATTGATAATACTTCAAATGAGATTATCATCAATGAAGAAAACATAATCTCTGAAGAGAAATCTGTTGATAATACTAAAAATACAATTTCTTATGATAAACAAAGAACCGAGCTTACTAATCAACTGAATGGTGATATTCAAGAAAGCAAATTTTATATTTCAACTGATAGCATTACTGGGAAAGTTAGATTTATTGGTAGTGATTTATCTAATGCCATAGTTCATCCATCATCATTTGATATAAATTCTGCAACATCCGAAGATTCTGCAAGACAATTTCTTTCTGACTATGGCAGTTATCTGGGTATTAAAAATGAAAATTCCGAATTATCTTTAATTTATTCAAAGAATCTTAATGATGGAAGATCCGTTGTAAGAATGCAACAAGAATATGATGGTGTTCCCGTATTCGGAGGGGAGATGATTGTACAGATGAATTCTGAAAAAAGTATTATCTCAGTAGGTTCAAAGATAATGCCTGATTTGAATGTTGATACAGGTTATACTATTGATGCTGATGAAGCATCAGAAAAATCATTAAATGCTGTTGCTAAATATTATAAGGTTGATGCTTCTTCATTACAAACAACAATACCGGAATTATGGATATATGATCCCCGTGTTTTTGGAGATAATAATGTGTTTATTAAAAATCCAGTTTTAGTCTGGAGAATGGATGTTTTTAACGGGGATTTGGATACTCCTATTAATGAACTTACTTTAGTTGATGCTAAAAGCGGAAAAATTGCCTTGCATTTTACTCAGATTTATACTGCTAAATATCGTAAGATTTATGACAGTGGGAATGTTCGTAATAATTCTCTTCCGGGTTCAAATCTTATAAGAGTTGAAGGCGGAGCTGCTTCTGGAATTAGTGATGCAAATTATGCCTATAATTATTCAGGAGATACATATGATTTTTATTATAATTATTTTGATAGAGATAGTATTGACGATTTAGGCATGAATCTTACTTCTACAGTAAGATTTTGTTATACTACTGGCGCATGTCCTTATGCAAACGCTTTCTGGAACGGAGAACAAATGACTTATGGAAATGGATATTCTTCAGCAGATGATGTAGTTGCACATGAAATGAGTCACGGGGTTACAGAAAATGAATCAAACTTATTTTATTATATGCAATCTGGTGCAATCAATGAAGCATTCTCAGATATTATGGGCGAGTTTGTTGACCTCACAAATAATGCAGGTGATGATAGTGATGAAGTCAGATGGTTGATGGGCGAGGATTTATCTATCGGAGCAATTAGAAGCGCGAGTGATCCTACATTATATGGCGATCCAGATAGTATGAACAGTACTAATTATTATTGTGGTACGGGAGATAATGGCGGGGTGCACTATAATAGTGGTGTAGCAAATAAAGCAGCATATTTAATTACAGATGGAGATACTTTTAATGGATATACTATTACAGGAATAGGCATAAATAAAACCGCCCAACTTTTTTATGAAGCCAATACTAATTTATTAACTTCTGGGAGTGATTATAGCGACTTGTATGATGCTTTAATACAGGCTGCAATAAATCTTAATTTTAGTTCTTCTGAAAAATTAACTGTTGAAAAAGCAGTTAATGCTACTCAAATGGGTAAAGAGATTGTTTGTACTATGATAGAAGCGCCGGTTTGTGATATTGGCGCAGCGCATAATCTTTTCTTTGATGATTTAGAAAATATTACGAGCGGATATTGGACTACGGTATTGTCTAGTGGAACTTATGGTTTTTATTATCCTCAAAACCCAAATGGTTATGACACAGATTCTACTTACGCAACAAGCGGGCGATATAATATCTGGGGCGATGATCCAAGTAGCGCGACGGAAAGTTATATAAAAATGAATTTAAATGTATCCTTGCAATCAGGAACAGAACCATATTTGTATTTCAAACATGCATATGGTTTTGAAGATGAAGATACTTGTTATGATGGGGGGGTTATAGAATATAGTCTTAATGGGGGGGCTACCTGGGTTGATGGTGGGAGTTTGATTATTAATAATAATTATACTGGAACAATTTTTGATGGATTGGGTAATCCATTAGCAGATAGACCTGCATTTTGTGGAACATCTTATGGTTATACTTCATCTAAACTTAATCTTAGCTCTTTAGCAGGACAAAATATAAGTTTTAGATTTAGAATAGGTGCAGACGCATTTACTGGCGATTATGGTTGGTTTATTGATGATGTTCGGATTTATACTTGTTTAGAAACAACTGCACCCGTCGTCCACTTAATAAGCCCACGAAATAATACCTTTAGAAATTTTGAAAATACTTCACACTTATTTAATGTAACTGACGATTCTGGACCTGCAAATTGTACATTTTTTTGGAATGATTTTTCTCTAAGTAATTCAAATAGTCAATATCCTATTCCTGTAGATGGAAGCGAACAAGATGCTGGAAACTTGACAAGTAGTGATGGAAATGTAACTTGGACTATTAATTGTACTGATTCTGCTGGAAATACTGGCGCAGGAGAAGTTTGGATTTATACTGTTGATACAATCTATCCAACAATAAGTTTTGAAAGCGATACGACTGCTGCTGGAAATCATAATCAAAACTGGATTTATGTTAATGTTACTGCAAATGATACAAACTTTAATTCTACAATAATTACCTTATATAACTCAACCATGGGTTGGATTCAGCGAGTAGAAGAACTTGCTTCAAAAAATTTAGCTTATAACTTTACGGGCCTTTCTGACGGAACATACTATATTAATGCTACAACTTCTGACCTTGCAGGAAATGTTAATAATACTGCAACGAGGAATATAACTCTAGATACTACTTCTCCTAGAATAAATCTTACTTATCCCCGAAATACAACTTATACTAGTGTCATAGCTTCTATAAACTATACTTTAACCGAAATAAATCAACAGACATGCTGGTTCTATAACGGAACTGCAAACAATACGATAACTTGTGGACAAAATATAACTGCGAATATTTCTAGTAGTCAGGGAAGTAACACTTGGATTGTTTATGCTAATGATAGTACGGGAAATATGAATTCAAGTTCTATAACATTTTTTGTTGATAGTATTAATCCTACCATAAACTTTACCTCACCAACTGAAATATCTGGACTAACAAACTCAACAAGAAATTATCTCCTTGTTAATGTTACTGCAAATGATACAAACTTAAAGAATATAACAATAAGGCTCTATAACTCCTCAAGAACAATAATAAACTCAACGAATTCGACAACAAGCCCACTTTATGCAAACTTTTCAAATCTTGCCGACGGAACATATTACCTTAATGCAACAGCCTGTGACAATGCAGGAAATTGCAATAATACAGAAACAATAAATATTACAATTGATGCAAATCCACCAATAATAACCATTAATTCTCCTGCTCTTAATTCTTATTATAAAAGCGCAATATCTTTTAACGTAACCTTAAATAAAAATGGGACATGTTTATACTCTATTGATGGAGCGATAAATAAAAGCATGAGTCCTTCAGCAGATAATAGAAATTTTAATGCAACAAATTCTTCTATGTCACAAGCCGCGCATAATGTTACATTTAGTTGTAATGATACTTATAATACTTGGAATTTTACTTCAAGGGCGTTTTATTTTGATACAACTGCGCCCGTAGTAACTTTAATTTCTCCAGAGGATGGAAGTACAGATTATGAAGAGGATGAAGATATTAATTTTAAGTATAATGTCACAGATGCTTTTGGGATCGCCAATTGCAGTTTGCTTATTGATGAAGAGGTTATATCTACCGATACTACTATAACTAATAATGATGATGAGCAGACTATAAGTTATGATGGTATTTCTTCAAGTGAAACTTATGAATGGACTATAAAATGTTATGATTATGCTGGAAATTCTCATGAACCATCAGGATGGACAATAGAAATTCAAGCCAAATCAGATGATACTCCCGACGGGGGCAGTCCCGGTGGTGGAAGTGACGACCCAGTAATTTACAAGGTTTCAGATACAAAACTTTCACAAGGATATACCAAACAAATGGGGGTTGGTGATAAATTAAACTTTTCTGTAGATTCTACTAGTCATATTTTGACTCTCAAATCTATAAAAGGAAAAAATGCAACAATAACTATTGCCAGTACACCTCAAACAATAACACTAAAAGAAGGAGAGGAAATAAAATTAGATCTAGCTTCTGATAATTATTATGATATCATTGTGAAATTGATGAATATAAGTGGTTCAACTGCTAAGATCAATATAAAAAGTATTTATGAACTTAAACCCCCGACCCTAAGATCAACTACTAATTCATCCTCAAATTTGACTACTAATTCCTCATTAGGCAACACCGAAGGTAATGATGGCTGGACTAATGAAAGTTGGATGAATAAGTTAGTAAACAGTTTCAAGGAATTCTTTTTAGACACGTTTTCTAATAAATGTGTACTTATTGGGGCAGGAGTGTTAGTCGTTGGTGGAATAGTTTGTTTAGTGTTGTACGTAAGGAAAAAGATTAGACAAAAAAAAGGGTGGGACAAGTAAAAACTGATTAAAAACAAATAACTCAAAAAGTAAACTAAACCTTAGAAAATTAATAATTTTCTAATTCATTCAAAACTTACGTTTTGAAGACTTCGGTTTGGCCTTACAAACTTTTTGAGATTCAGAAAATAAAATTTTCTGACTATTCGTTTTGTCTGTGCTTATTAATAACAAAACAATATGAAAGCATTAAAACCAAGCCATAGGGAACATAAAAGATATCTTCTTCTATCTGGAAAAGACGCCACAAAAGAGAATATAGAAGAAGCAATACTAAAGTTTATAGGAGTTTTAGGTTATGCCAAAGCTTGTCCTCAAATTATTAAAGCAACCAAAACCGGGCTTATTCTTTCTATAAATAGGCAAGAGTTAGATAAGGTCAGAGCAAGTTTTATTCTTTCAGGTAAGGATATTCACGTTGAAAGAGTTAGCGGGATGATTAATAGGCTGTGATATATTTTCTAGGATAATTAATCTTTTATATCGTAATATTATAAGTTGAATATGGCGACGATAGGAGAAATTTTACCATATATGGATGTTAGCAGGCAGAGTAGTCGACAGGTTTTCAAGCCCATAAAAGACTTAGGATACCTTATGGAGGATATTTTAGTAGGTATTGGTTCATTTTTACCAAATAGGGGTGTAGATATAAGTCATGATGACGTGAAATGGGCACAATTTTTTTATGAGAGAAAGTCAAAATACAGTGTTCTAAAAAATGTTCAATTCAGAATAAGAGAATTTCCAGAAAGTGAAGAACTTGATCAGGCATACAGTAACCTTGTTGCTACAGGAGTTTTATTTTGGGGTGGAATGGCAGTTCACCCCCTTCACCAATTCTCTCCTGCATGTAAGATTTGTTTTGAAAGCTATTCTAAAAAATTATTCAATAATAAAGAGTTAGCAGAATTACAGAAATTATCACTAGAGTTTCAAGAAAGATTTGTTCAATCAAGCTAATTTTTAGATAATTTCTGACATTAGAAAGCTTTAAAAATATAAGAGAATTACCGCTTTTGAATAAACAAAGAAAAAAATATGTATAACTATAATGTCTTCTTATACATATGACTTAACATAAACAAAATAAAAACAAAAATTAAAATAAATACAAAAAAATGGAATCACCAGAAGCACAACATCAAGTAATGGGCTATGATCGAGCTGCAACTATGTTTTCTCCAGATGGGCATATACTCCAAGTAGAATATGCAGAAAAAACAGTAAGATTGGGAAGCTCAAGCATCGGCGTTTCATGTTCTGATGGTGTCTTAATCATTTCAGATAAGAAAATAAATGATTCTTTGATAGCACCAGAATCAGCAAATAAGATTTTTGAGATTGATAGCCATATAATCGGAACAGCAGCAGGAATAATGAGTGATGCCCGAGTTTTAATTGAAAGAGGGCAATTAATAGCACAGCAACATAGAGTTACATATGATTCACCCGTAGATGTTGTTTCAATAATAAAAGATATTTCTGATATAAAACAACAATTTACACAGCACCCCGGAGTAAGGCCTTTTGGTGTGGCAATAATGATTGCAGGAGTTGATAATAGAAATAGACTTTATGTAAGTGATATTACTGGAAATTATTTTGAGTATTTTGCTTCCGTAATCGGTGAAGACGACGAGAAAATCAAGGAAAAATTAAGAAAAGTGTACAAGAAAGAAATGAAAGTGGAAGAAGTAATAAAAGTTTGCCTAGAAATTTTTCGAGAAGTTAAAGGGAAAAATTTTAACATAGAACATTTTGATGCTGCGTTCGTATTAAAAACAGAAAAGAAACTTCAACGAATGAATGGAGATAAGTTGAGGAAATATATTAAGTAAGATGAAAAATATCAGAATAAAACCAGATGGATTAAAATTAGAGCAAATAGCTGAGGGAGATACATTAGTTTTTGCTAAAGGAAGGAAGGAAATAGTATTTCAAGTAGACCATTTAAATAATACTTTATACACGACAAGAATAACATCTACCTCTGGCAGGAGAAAGATAATGAATTCTTATTACAACACAAAAGAAGTATATCTAAACTCAAGAGGAGAAACTTATGATCCCACTAAATTAGAAAAATGTCCAGCAGTTTAGAGGAATTATAAACAAAAATATGGCAAAAGACACAATAGCACGAATGAAAATTAACAATAAACTTTTTGAGATTATTGTTGACTTAGACTTAGCAATGAAACTAAGGAAGGGCATGGCAGTCAATGTTCAAAACGTTCTTCTTGCAAACGAAGTTTATACTAATCCAAAAACAGGAGCAAAGCCATCTAGTGCAGACTTAACTGAATGCTTTGGAACAACGGATGTTTTTGCAATAGCAGATAAAATAATCAAAAAAGGAGACATACAACTTCCAAAAGACTATAGGGACGAACAACAGGATAACAAAAAGAAAAAAATTATTGATTTTTATTCAAGAAATGCCGTTGATGCAAGAACGGGAATGCCGTTCACACCACAAACAATTGAGGGTGCTATTGAGCAAACAGGTGTGAATATAGACAATAAGTCTATAGAACAGCAAATTCCCGCAATAACAGAAGCTTTAAAAAGAGTTATTCCTCTTAAAATTGAGACAAAAAAATTGTCAATAACTATTCCTGTTATTTATACGGGAAAAGCTTATGGCGTAATAAATGAGTACAAGGAAAAAGAAGATTGGCTGGCTAACGGCGATTTAAAAGTCATTGTTAACATTCCTGTCGGTCTTCAGTCAGAGTTTTATGACAAGTTAAATTCAGTAACTCATGGTGCGGCATTGACAGAAGAGTTAAAGGAAATAAAAAAATAAAATGGCAACAAAAACAAAAAAAGATATAGTAATTCCTGGTGAGATTATTTCAAAAGGCAACGATTTTCTTCCCGGAGACTGGACAATGAAACAAGGGGAGAATATTATCGCAACAAGAATCGGAATTGTTGAAAAATATGATAAACTTATAAAAATAATACCTATCTCTGGAGTTTATATCCCGCGAGGCGGAAATGTTGTTATAGGTGAAATAAAAGATATAACAATGAACGGCTGGATGGTGAACATTGGTGGACCTTATTCTTCTTTCTTACCCCTAAGAGAATGTCCTGGATTTATTGAAGAGAGCGAGATGGAAAATGTTTATGGCATAGGTGATTTAATTGTAACAAGAATATTTGATGTAAGAAGAACAAGTGTTGATTTGACAATGAAATCAAGAGAAAGAGGATTAGGAAAAATCCAAAGCGGAATTGTTGTCAGAGTAAATCCCCATAGAGTTCCAAGAGTAATAGGAAAAGAAGGGAGCATGATAAAAATGATAAAAGATGCAAGCAATTGTTATATTACTGTCGGCCAAAACGGATTAATCTGGATTAACGGCGACGATATTGAAAAACAAGCGTTTGCGAAGAGAATAGTTGAATATATTGTTGATAATACTACTACGGAGGGATTGACAGAAAAAGTTGAAAAATGGATTGCAGAAAACAAACCTGCTTCAATAAAGACAGTTCCAAAAGAAGAAAAATCAGAAGAAAACGTAGAGGTTAAAGAATAAACATGGCATATACGAAAAGAATAGACGGAAGAAAATTAGACGAACTTAGAGATACATCTGCAAAAATCGGGGTAGTTCCAAATGCAGACGGAAGCGCGCTTTTCAAGCAAGGAGATACAGTTGCTATTGCAGCAGTTTATGGTCCAAAAATTTTAAATCCTAAACACTGTCAAAATCCTGAAAAAGGAGTATTAAGAGTGCATTATAACATGCTTTCATTCTCTGTTAGCGAAAGAATAAGGCCGGGATTGAGCAGAAGAAGCCAGGAGATTTCAAAAGTAACAGAATGGGCTCTTGCTCCATTAGTGCTATTGGATGAATTACCTGGAACAGTTATTGATGTTCATATAAATATTCTCCAAGCAAATGCCGGAACAAGATGTGCGGGAATAAATGCAGCAGCAATGGCGCTTGCAGCAGCAGGGGTTCCTATGACTGAAATGATTTCAGCAGTTGCAGTAGGAAAAATAGACGATAAAATTGTCACAGATGTAACAAAAGAAGAAGAAGATTACGAAGAAGGAGAAGGAGCTACAGATATACCTGTTGCATTTCTTTCTAATTCTGGAAAATTAACTTTGCTTCAACTTGATGGAAGAATACAGGCAAAGAGAATGAAAGAAGCATTAGAAGCAGGAAAAGAAGCATGCAAGAAGATTTTTGAGATACAAAAAAAAGCACTTAAGGAGGTTGAATAAAGTTTCTTAAAAAGAAGCTTTAAGTAAGAAACGATGGTATACAAAATAACAAGAAAAAATGTTCTTGAAGCAGTAAATAAAGAAAAAAGACTAGATGGTAGAGGATTGCTTGATCATAGGCCTATTGAGATCAAGTTTGGAGTTTCAAACAAAGCAGAAGGCAGTGTAAGCGTTAAAATTGGCAAAACAGAAGTTGTATGTGGAATAAAAATGGGTGTTCAAGAACCATATACTGATCATGAGAATGAAGGAACAATGACTACAAGTATGGAACTTCTTCCATTATCAAGCCCTAATTTTGAATATGGCCAGCCAACAATAGAAGCTGTTGAGATGGCAAGAATAATTGACAGAGGAATAAGAGAAAGCGGATTTATCGAATTTGAAAAACTTTGTATAAAGGACGGAGAAAAAGTTTGGAGTATTTTTATTGATTTAGCGATAATAAATGATGATGGAAATTTGATCGATGCAGGAGCACTAGCAGCAATACTTGCATTAATGACTGCAAGATTCCCAGAATATGATGAGAAAACAGAAAAAATAAAGTTCGGAGAGTTTACAGATAAAAAACTTCCATTGAATGCAGACAAGATGCCTTTGACAATAACATTCTTTAAGTTAGGTGAGAAAATATTCATTGATCCTACACGAGAAGAGGAAGAAGTTACAGAAGGAAGATTAACAATAGAAGTTTCAAAGCCAGAGAAAGAAGAAATGATCAATGCAATGCAGAAAGGTGGAGAAGCAGTATTTAGTATAGAAGAGGTTAATAGTATGGTTGATGAAGCAACAAAAATATTTAAAAAACTTAACTCCCTTGTTACAGACGAGTTAAAGAAAGCAAAAAAAGAGGCAAAAGAGAAATAATGGACGGAGAAAAAGGAGCTTAATAATATGTTAGAACAATTAGAAGATAAATTCACTAAATACGAAGTTGCAAGAATTCTTGGAGCAAGAGCATTGCAAATTGCCATGGATGCGCCTCTTCTTCTTAAAATTGATGAAAAAGAGCTTGAAGCAATAAATTTTAATCCTCTTGAAATTGCAAAAAAAGAACTTTTGGCAGAAGTTTTGCCTATTACTGTAAAGAGACCAATGCCAAAAAAGAAAGAAGCAAAAATAAAAAAGCTTACACGGGAAGAATTAGATGCTATTAAGAAAAAAGAAGAAGTAAAGATTGAAGAAGTTGAAAAAGTTGAAGACAAGAAAATAGAAAAAATAGAAGTTATTGAAGAAAAGAAAGTTGCTGAAGAAGGAGAGATTATGGAGCTTGCAAATCCAGAAGATGAAGCAGAGGAAGAAACTGCTGCACCAGAAGAAGAATAATTCTAAGGAAAGATTTAAAAAATTCAGATAAGTTTAGTATATATGAAAATTTTAGACAACATTCCCAATCCAGAAGATTATTTATCACCTATTATTTTAAGAGTGCCAAATTTGGAAAAGGCAGAAGAGAAGATTGTTGAGCTATATCTTAATAATTTTCGAAAGTATGGGATAGCTCCACCAAAACCACGAGAATTGGGGGCCAGTTTTGTTATTGGCAAGATTAGAGACTAATTTCAGGATTATTACACCCCAATAATTTTTATAAACCAACTTTTCTGCTTGGTTTTATGGACATGAACCTTTTAGATAAACTTGATAATGCATTCCTTGAGATAGGATTATCCTCAAAACATAAAAGTTCTTTAATATATACACTAGAACTTTTAAAAAAGAGAAATAGCAGGGTCTATGAACATTCCTTACGAGTAGGTTTAAAAGGAAGAGAAGTAGAAAGATTTACTCCGGATATTCGGCCAAATGCACTTTTTTATGGCGGGCTTTTGCATGATATAGGGATAGTAGTTGACGAGAAAGATCATAATATAAGAGGGTATTACATGTTAAGAGGAAGCTATAATTTTTCTGCAAGAATGGCTCTGAATCATAAAAATCCTGAAAATAGATTGATTGACGACCTTTCTTTTACAGAATCTGAGAAGAAACTTAATAATTATTGTTCTACATTAATTGGAATAATTGACAGGTATGATGAATTAACAAACCAAGAAATGCCAGATAATCTCGGAGCAATACGACCTGAATTCAAGGCAATAATAAGAGAAAACCTTATTTTAGAATATGGATTTTTAAAAGATCTTAAAGGTAATCAGTTGGGCGGTTTTATTGATACTCTTTACAAGAAAGGCGTATTTTAATTCTGAATGATTAAACATTAATTTTATATATCTCTATTGTGTCATAAATTTATGAAAATAAAAGAGGTAAAAGCACGAATTATTTTAGATTCTCGAAAAGAAAAAACAATAGAGGTAAGTGTTAATAACTGTAAAACTTCTGCGCCGAGTGGGAAGAGTAAGGGAAAATATGAAAACCCCAGCTATAAAACTGGTATAGAAGATGACTTTCTTTTTATCAATAATCTAAAACTTAGTTTAGAGATAGAAAAATTTGAAGATTTATCAAAGGTTGAGGAAAAAATTAAAAATAAAATTGGGGCAAATACCCTATTTGCTCTTGAAGCATCAATATTAAAAGCGCTTGCAAAAGAAAATAAAGTTGAATTATGGCAGCTGCTTAATCCGAAAGCGCAAAAATTTCCAAGAATATTAAGCAATACCGTCGGCGGAGGAGCACATAGTTCTGGAATAAAGCCAGATTTCCAAGAATTTTTGGTTGTATGTGATAAAAATTCAACAGAAGCAAAAGAGCAAAATCTTAAATCTTATTATGAAGCAGGAGAGATTTTAGAAAATCTTGGGAAAAAAGAGGGAAAGAACGACGAGAATGCATGGCAGACTTCCTTAAGTAATGAACGGGTTGTTGAAGTTATGAAAGATATGCAGGAAAATATTTTTGATGAAACAGCAGTTCATATGGACATAGGATTAGACATTGCAGCATCACAGTTTTACAAAAAGGGAGAATACTACTATGAAAATGAAGAGAAAATAAGAACAAGACAAGAGCAAATAGATTATGTTGCTGAACTTGCCAGCAAGTTTAATCTTGCATATATAGAAGACCCTCTTGATGAAGAAGATTTTGATGGTTTTGCAGAATTAAGAAAGAAAATAAAATGCATGATTGTAGGAGATGATTTGACTGTTACGAATTTAGAAAGATTAAAGGAAGCAATAAAGATGAAAGCAATAGGGGGCATGATAATAAAGCCAAATCAAACAGGAAGTTTGATTGAAGTAAAAAAAGTTATTGATTTATGCAAGAAAAATAAAATTTTTACGATTATGTCGCATAGAAGTGGAGAGACGCTTGACAGCACGATTTCTGATTTGGCGTTTGCATGGGGGTGTGATTTTATCAAGACGCCCGTTATTGGCAAGGAGAGAGTTGTTAAGGTGGATAGATTAGTAGAGATAGAGAAGAGTTTGAGATAATTAAACTTGCCCAAAACCAATTCCTCTTCTTTCACCTTTTCTTGCCACCTGTCCGAATCCTGGCGGGACTCTTGGTTCTTTATCTCTTTTTTCTCTAACTTTTAGAACATAATCTACTTCGACACCGATAGTGATATCTATAATATTCCTAAAAAACAAAGCCATAGTTTCAGAGTTTGGAAGTAAATATCTTTTAGCGATTTCTATTCCAGAATCTATAACCTCTTGTTCTCTCTTCGTATTTCTTAATTTTTCGATTATAGTCTCTTTATCTAAATAGACTATGCCCGTATTTTCTTGGATTTTTAACTCAGCAACTTCTTGACCAATACCACATATTCTTTCATAAAGAGCAAGAACATTTGAAACATCTAGTTTGGCTATTTCTCCATAACTGTTTTTATCTTCTCCTGACGGGCATATCTTTTTTAGAGCTTCTTTATACAATCCTATTACTTTACTTCCTACATCAATTCCCACTCTTACTACACCTATACTTGGCGGATTTCTCTTTATTCTTGATACGGGCAGGTCTTCTCTTGTAAACAATAATGGGTGCTGATCCTCAAATTCATATCTGCCAAATACTGCATCAAGACTTTGTTCCCCTAACAATCTAGAATTAAACCATGTTTTTCCATCATAAGCTTCCTCTGAAAAAACTCCAGCACTTAGAGAGTACCTTGACCTGTCTTTAAGCCCGCTTACAATTTTTTCTGACATCTGGTCAATTTTGACTCGCACATCTTGAAGTTTCATATTTGAGTGGAGAAATAATTATTTATAAGGAATATCATAGTAGAGTATATAATAAAGAAAGTTTTAAATAAGAAGATTATTCTTTTCTGTCATGGCAAAAATTTCCTCTTTAGAAAAGGTTGTAATTAATACCTTAAAGGTTAATATGGTTTACAAGCCGGGAGAAGAAATTCTTATAGTTGGACAATTATGGGCCCCCGAATTAGGTGAAGAAACAAAAGAGAGATTTGAAAATTCTTATCAAGTTGCTAATAAAATGTTTCAAGTTTTAACTGATGCAGGATATAATCCTAGATTATTAGATTATACTCCCGGTGAAGCGAGAAACGGCGTAGATGCTACGGCTGAAATGTATAAAGAAGCAGGAAATCCAAATATAGTTTTTATGCCTACTGCCTTTTCTCTTACACATACCCCATTTAGGAAAATGCTTTCTGCTAAGGGGGCAAGAATTGCAAGCATGCCTACTTTTACTCTTGAAATGTTTGAAGAAGGTGGACCTATGTCTGCAGACTATCTGGCAATAAAAAAAGATACAGAAGAAATAGCAAAACAACTCAAGGAAAACAAATATGTCAGAGTAAGAGGAGAATTAACTGACATGGTTATTGAAATAGAACAAAAAAATGTAGCTATCTCAGATGGAATTATAGAGAAACCTGGAGAATGCGGTAATCTTCCAGGTGCAGAAGTTTATGTAACCCCCGCTCATTTGGGAAATTCACATGGTTATTTTACTATACCTGTTGGTTTTGGCGGTCAAGATCCGATAAAATATACAGCAACTTTTTTTGTTGAGGGTGGTAGAATTGTAGAAATAGAAAATAGGACAGAAAAAGGAAAATTATGGATAAAAAAAGAAATTAAACCCCTGGTCTTAAAAGATTATGGCGCAGGAGAAAATTTTGATGTATTAGCAGAATTGGGAATTGGAGCAAACCCCGCAATTACTTTTGATTATATTAAAAAACATGGTTGGAGCACTCTTTTAGCAGAAAAAATCATGGGCTCTGCCCATTTTGCAAATGGAAACAGCAAGGGAATGGGGGGATTAAATGATGTAAGAGTCCATATTGATTGGGTTGTTCCTGACGTTCAGCTTTATTTTTTTGGTAAGTAAAAACTAAAAACCAAACACTTAAAAACCCCCAGCAACATCTAAAAATAGACAATAAACTTATCACGTACCGGCTGAAATAAACCCGGAAACCTGCAATTCGCAAGAATTGAAGGAACAGAAAATTTTATTTTCTGTACACCCGTGAATTTATTATTTAAAATTTACAAAAACAATAATGGGAAGAAAAAAGAAAACTGAAACAACAAAAATTACAGAAGAAGTTAAGAAAAATGTAGCTGAAGCTGTTGAAGAAATAAAAGAAGAACCTAGGGAAGAGATAAAAATGGTTGAAGAAAAAACTGAAATTAGTGAGCCAGTAGAATCTGAAGAAGAAAAACACAAAAAGAAAAAAGAAAAAAGAAAACTTTCTGAAACTGAATTAAGAAAAGTAATGACTGATACAAAAGAGACACTTGTGCCTCTTACAGATTATATAAAATGCGGAGTCCATCTTGGAACAAAAGTTATAACCCCACATATGAGAAAATTTGTTTATAAAAGAAGAGCTGACGGACTTGCTGTAATGAATACTGCGATAATAGATGACAGAATAAGAGAAGCATCAAAATTTCTTGCACAATTTGCACCGGAAGATGTTTTTATTGCCTGCAAAAGAGAAGCAGGATGGAAACCAACAGAAAAATTTTCAGAAGTAACAGGAATAAGAGCATTCACAAAAAAATATCCTGCCGGAATTATAACAAATTTAAGGCTTGACACTTTTTTTGAGGCAAAGTTAATAATGGTCTGTGATCCATGGGTGGATAAAAATGCGCTTCAGGACGGAGTTAGATTAAAACTTCCAGTAATGTCAATCTGCGATACTAATAATTATACACATGGAGTAAGCCAGATAATTGCAAGTAATAATAAATCAACAAAATCGATTGGGCTAATTTTGTTTATTCTAGCGAGAGAATATCTTAAGCATACTGGGAAAGATAAAGAAGCAAAAGCACTTAATCTTGAAGATTTTACTGGAAAACTGCAGGAAAACACTGAGATGAAAGTTGGATATGGTGTTTAGTTAGTAATAGTTTCTAATATAATAATTCTTAAAAAGGAATGTTAATTCAATTTGAAATGACAGTAGAAGAAACTATTCAACAAACAATGCCCATGAGATGTTTTGGTCGTAATAGCGAAGGAAAAAATGCATTGCCAAACCCCGTAAGTTTTGACTTAGTTATAATTAGAAGGGTAGAAGATCCTCAATCTATTTATATTTCTGCTGAAAACTGTCCTTATATTACGGGCAGCGATAAACAAAGATGCAAGGCATCATATCCATCTGGAGTAGATAAAATCGGGTTAGGCATTATTTGTCCATGTACTATAAGCGTTCCGGGTGGTGTTGAATATTTACTTAGCCAAATGAATAAATCTGGATAAATAATTTTTACAAAATGAGCTTGGGGATACATGATAATTCTGAATGTGTAAGATGCGGGGCATGTTGTGTTTATTTTAGTATCATTGGAGAGAAAAAATCTCATGGAGATTATTTTAAACATATGGATGAAGTTTGTAAATTTCTCTTATACGACAGAAGAACAAGAAAAACATCTTGCTCTGTTCACGAGGGAGATAGACCAATTTCCTGCAGAAACTTTTTTTGCAATCATCCCGAGTTAAGAGAGACAGAAATTTATGCATTAAAAAGAACTGCGAAAAGAATGCCGGAATATTTTAAAAATTAGTAATTTTTTCCAAAAAAATTCTAGAGAATTTATATGTCGTCTTCACTTCTTGATGCATAAGCATTAACGAAAGTCATTAACCCTAATCCGGCTATCGCTCCTGTACTTACCATGCCTGCTCCGAGATCAGGTCTATGATTATATGCACATAAAGCTCCAATACCTACACCGCCAATCAATAAACCGCAAGCTATTCCTGCGGTTATTTTTTCCAATCTACTCATTGGTTCTTCTGGATTCATTTCAGAATAATAGTCATCTGACATAAAAAAACTAGAGTTCTCTTATTTATAAATCTTTCTATTTGTAACTACTTAATAATAACACTACTTTCTGTAACTTTTCCACTAAAAAATCATATTATCTTCTTCTGAGAATATAATTTAACAAATTTCTTCTTTTCTAAGAAAGAGTTAAATACCTTTCAATCCTATTTAAAAATAATTTAAAAAAGAGGATAAAAAAATGAACTTAGCATTAATTTTTGCAATAGCATCACCTTTACTTTTTGGTATAATGAATATTCTGGATAAATATGTTGTTTCTCATAGAGTCAAAAAGCCAATGGGATTTGCAGTAGTTGTTGCATGGTTTACTATGCTTGTAGGGATAATAATTGCATTATTTGTAAACTGGAATGGAATTGATTTTAATTGGTTAATATTTCCTTTAATTATTGGTGTAATCGGCGGTGTTAATATTTTTTTGTATTATATTGTAATGCAAAAAGAAGACGCATCACACATGGTCGGATTGAGTTATCTCTATCCAATTATTGTTGTACTATTATCTTTTTTTATTTTAAATGAAAGACTTTCTTGGCCAGGTTACCTCGGTTTGTTTTTAGTTTTAATGGGCGTTGTTACGATCTCTATTAGATTAAAACAAATAAAACTAAAGGCAGGACTCCTTATGATTATTTTTTTAATTATTTTAATGGCAGTCTGGGAGTTTTTAATAAAGATAGCAACAATTAAACTTTCAATATGGCAGGCATTTGCTATTGTAAGCATTGTAAATGGTATTACAGCTTCGTTCTTTCTATTATCTCCAAAAATAAGAAGTGATTTTTTTTCTGAGATTAAAAACTTTAAATGGTCTTTTTTAACAGAAACATTTACTATTTTAGGAGCACTAACATTATACTTTGCAATGTCCCGTTTGCCTGCAACAGTTGTTTCTTCTATTGCTGCAATTCAGCCAATGGCTGTTTTATTTTATGAAAGAATAGCAGATAATATCTTCGGAAAAATGCAGAGAGATCATCTTTTATTGCCAAAATTGGGCTCAATACTTTTAATCGTTATTGGAATTATCTTGCTTTCTATTGCCTCTGGAAGATAATTTTTTCTCAAAAAAATTCCCCAGAATTTTTACTCCTCCCAGAGACGGAAAAACTGTTTTCGCAGAAAGGTTTAAATACCTAATTTATAAACAATACTTATAAAATGTTAAGCTTAATGATTACCTTAGCAAACTCTAGCGAAAGCGGAATTAAGGTATGATGTATTGAGTCGTCATTAAGTGGTTTTTCTCGATAATTAAAATATTAATTTAAGTTTATAATTAAACCAAAAAACATTAATTTGTTTTTTGATCATTAAGGTAACAATGGCAATCAGCCAATAGGAGGCTAAACAAAATCGAAAATTGGAGAATTTTCAAAATAAAAAA
>Ga0247841_10003350_pt1 | contig 29949 bp, 26 predicted proteins | sample LaCruzMarch2015__2_FD_192410 | JGI IMG/M metagenome (GOLD analysis project Ga0247841, IMG submission 192410) | Freshwater microbial communities from meromictic Lake La Cruz, Castile-La Mancha, Spain - LaCruzMarch2015_18m | ecosystem: Environmental > Aquatic > Freshwater > Lake | place: Spain... | reverse complement strand
TGTGACCGACGCCGTGAAAGTTCCTGATTTCGCCGGTTTGACGGTTCCCCAGAAACAGCAGAATATCGAACACTGAGCTCAGAATTTCGAAGTCCAGAAAGGGAAAGAGTCTGCATTTCCTTCGTAATTCTGCGGTTGGATATTCTGCGGTTCTGCGGTTTCTCCGGAAGAAGACCAAGAAGACGATCACTTTCGAACCGGCCAAAGAAGATAACTTTCAAAGCGGCGTTGACACCTGAATGCCGGACTGCGGGTTCCCGAGGCTGCCGCGCAGGTCTTTACGAGCAGAAACCACACATTCCTGGCGCGACGGTTTGACCGCACACCGTCAGGACAAAGGATACACTTCGCCTCAGCCATGACTCTGTTGGGATATACTGACGGGGCGGACGCATCCACAGGGGCCAGCTATCTGGATCTGGCCGAGTTCATCATGAGGAACGGATCCGCTCCCGAAGCAGACCTTGCCGAACTCTGGCGGCGAATGGTCTTCAACATTTGCGTGAGCAACACCGATGATCATTTGCGCAATCATGGCTTTCTGCTGACCGCAAGAGACGGATGGACGATCTCTCCCGCTTATGACATGAACCCCAACCCGCACGGAGCCGGACTGACGCTCAACATCACGGAAAACGACAATCGCCTTGAACTCGATCTGGCTTTGGAGGTCGCCGAATTGTTCCATCTGAAGCTGGCTACGGCAAAAGACATGATGGACGTGATTCAGTGTGCGGCTAAGCGATGGCAACAAGTGGCAACCCGTCAGCGAATTTCAAAAGCCGAACAAGAGAAGATGTCGCTGGCTTTTCAGCATTCAGGATCATGAGCATCTTACGATTCACGCTCATCGTAACTATATGATCACCAGACATACTTGGCAATGCGCTGACGCCGCTCCTGCACCGCGGGCAGAAGACCGCTGTCCTGGAACTTTTCACCGAACTCCACGCAGAACTTGTCCGCATTTGAGTAGTCCCGGGCCTCGATCGCGATGTCGATCATCCTAAGCATGGCGTCGTCGGCATCGGGGTGGGAAGCGTATGCATCCACCAATTGACGCAGTGCGGCGACAGCGCCGCGCGGATCCTTCAGTTGGCGAACCTTGATTTCCGCCATCGCCACCAAAGATCCCACGGCCAGGTCCGTCTCCTTCGGATAGCCCTGAACCTGTGACTGGTATTCCTCGACAGCCATCTTGCTGTTCTTGACGATCCTCTCGTAGTGGCGTGCCCGTTGGAAGTGCCGCTCCTTCTTGTCCAGACGATCGATCTTCAGCACATCATCGTAGCGAGCCTCCTCATCGGCATTCTTCTCCAATGACTTCCCAATATCTCTTACAAATCCGATCGGCACGGCATTCAATACACCAACGGTCACATTGCGCCCTGCCGTCCCCAACTGGGCGAACAAGACAGGCCCTATAGGAATGTCGGGGCGACTCATCCGCCCACCGATATTCGCGTCCACTTTGACCCTTCCCTTCCCGTCACGAACCAGCATCTGCCACATTCCAAGCGACAACTGGAGGAACTTTATCCTCTGGTTCCTGCCATTCTCGACAATAGAAAACTCCCGGGCCTCTATGGACGCCAGCCCGGCCAGGCGGCCGTCACGGCAGCGCGCGTCGAAATGACAGTCCAACGTCCCGGTATTGATGAGAAACGGGGAGAGCGGGGCTATCATCCGGTTGAAATCCTTCATGAGGATGTTGCTCACCGCAAGATCTATGTCCACATCAGCAGCGTCCATACCACCGGGCTTCAGGGCAAACCCGCCGGTACACCTGACCACGGCGGAACTGCCGCCATCAATCGCGGCCATTCCATCAACAGTAAACCCGATCGGCAACTTACTACCTGCAATCCCCGGTCCGGCCTTGATGCGGAGATCATGGAGAACCAGTTCTGTTGGTGGGGCCCCGGTTACCGCAACAAAACTGACTGAAATTTTGACATTGGAAGCGTCCAATGAGGCAAAATCCACCTTTGACAGATCGGCGGGCGCGGAAACCTGGTTGCCATCCGTCCCTGGCTTGGGTGTGGGAATTGGGAACGTCTTGTTGGCATCCACCTTCACTACCACATCCCGCAGTGTCACATCCCGCAGGCTGGCGCGTCCATGAAACACAGGAATGAGGCGGTACGATACGGTCAGTTTGTCAAACTTGAGCGTGCCAAAGTCGCCGGCGTCACCTTTGAACTCGGAAATTGAGAAAGTGTCAGGGAATATTCGCAAGCCTGCCCTTTGGAATCCAACGTGCAGCCCCGGCATGGAACGGGTGGCTCTGGATGCAGCAAAACGGTAGAACGCCGGCGCAAAAGGTGAGGCTTCGCAAAGGAACAGAAAATAGAGCGCTGCGATCAGGGCCAGAAAGCCCATGACAATCCAAAACGCTATCTTACTCCACCGTCTACTTCGACTCTGTGACATACTTCAGTGTCCGCTGCTCCACTTCTTCAACGCTCTTCAGGTTCTTGCTGTGCGGAAATTGCTTACGGAATTCAACGGCAAGATCATGCGCCTCGCGGAGTTCTTTCAGTTTCTTCTCCCGAATCATGATGGCATTGTACATGGCTGTATCGGCGAGTGTGCTGTCGGGATACCGTTGCACAAGGTCAAGATAGTCGGTCACAGCCGCTTTCAGATCTTTCTCTCCCTCTTGAATTACTGCCCGCGCAAAAAGCGCATCGTCCGCAACCTCGCTCTTCGCGTATTTGGCAAGAACCGTGGTATAGGCCTTACGTGCTTCGTCGAGATTCCTGATCCGAGCCGCGAAGACCTGGCCTGCCTTGTATAGCGCATCAGGAGCCGCATCCGAGTCAGCGTATTCCTCGCTCACCCGGTTCCATGCCTTGATCGCCCTGCCCCACTCCTTCGCGTCGGCAAACAAATCGCCTCTCAGAACCAGAGCCTTCGGCGTGGACTTGCTCTTTGGGAAACGCTGCGCAATGAGCAGAACGCCGGCCAGTGACTTGGACATTGATTCCTCATCACCCACCACTCGATACGCGGCGGCAGATTTCAGAAGCGAATCCTGCGCCATCTCGCCAGAGGATATCTCCGAAGCCTGAAAGAAAGACTCAGCAGCCCGAATGCGCAAGTTCCGGCGTAACTCCTTGCTCTCCAACAGATCTGATTCAGACAGCAGTTGAGTTCCCGTTTCAAACAACGCTTTTGCCCTGTCAGCATCCTGAGCCTGTGCCGACATCGTCAGAGTCAGCGACAGAACTGCCGCACCCGCCAGCTTCTTACTGATGTGCATGTTGATCACTCCTGTTCTTGCTTTCAGGCATGATACCTGCAAGCCATATCACCCCGATCAGATTGGAAACCAGACACCCATTATAGGAGCGTTCGTGCTGGAAATGGTGCAGGAATAACCCTGGAGTGTCAAGCTTGGGCATGCTATCGCGTCCTGACTCCGGTTGACACTTCCTTCCGCAACTTTCTGCCGGGTTGAAGGCATCAGACAGGCCGGCTATGGCAAAGGAGGAATCAATGAATACGGCAATACTCCCATCCGGTGTAAGCAGTACCGTAACGAAACCCACAAACACCCCACGCCGTATCGCACCGAGGAAAAGAACCTTATTGAGCTGGCTTCCTTGAAATATCTGGTCGGACAGGATATTTCTCCGATTGAAAACCCCAGGCCAATTATCTGAACCAGCATCTGGTTGTCAAAGATGAAGTTGTCGCTGTTGTTCTGGAATGGAATACACTCCAATACCTTCCTGCTGTAGGCGCGGTACCCGGTATGGTATTCCGTATGCTTTCTCCCGACCAAAATGTTCTGAATGAAAGTCAGGAAGCGGTTGCTGACATATTTATAGAATGGCATTCCACCTCTTAGCGCACTTTGTCCGAGAATCCTGGACCCGATGACCGCATCATACACGCCATAGGCAATCATGGACGCCATTGCAGTCAGAAGAAGCGGCGTGTACTGGTAGTCAGGATGCAACATGATAATAATGTCCGCCTCGGACTGCAGCGCTTTTGTATAGCAAGTCTTCTGATTCGCCCCGTAGCCGAGGTTGCGTTCATGAACAATTGTCGTAATCGGAAGCGAGAAGGATATACTGGCGGTCGCGTCTGACGAGGCGTCATCCACAAGAATAATGCTGTCAACCACATCCCTGGATATTTCGCTGAATGTCTGCTCAAGGGTTCTTTCCGCGTTGAACGCAGGCAAAACGACACAGATCTTCTTGAAGTTAAGCATAGATCCCCACCAAGTCCCGTTCCGCGAACCCGACTATCTCACGTTCTATGGCCTCGCTGCCCCATCCATCCTCGCCCCTCTGCCCCCGCAGCGCCATCTGCTTGAGTTGCCGGACAGTAATGGGCCGGTCCGAGGGAATGATCTCCAGGAGCCTTTTCTGAAGAGAAGAAACAGGCAAGAGTTCCGCATCCCAATGGCCAAACGGAGCGCTTACCAGGACCTGCTCTTTCCCCGGTTCAATGTCCTCCTTCAACGTATCAAGCGTGAGCAGGTCAGACAGAGAATAGAAAACATTGACTACCTTGGCATGGGCAATAAGGACTATCTTTATGTCATCGCTGATGAGCGGTGACCTCGGTTCCTCGGCATCCCGTCTGTCGCGATAAGCACGGAATAGCTTCTCGCGCTGCGGTGCTTCAAGCATCAGAATGCGAAAGATATCCATTTTGTAGAGTTCAGCCGCTGCCGCCAATTCTCGTGGCCCGGCACCAGCCTGTTCCAGAATCGCGATGAACATTCGCTTTATCTCCTCATCAAAGCCCGGCAACAGGGAGTTGGTTGGACGAAGGCCTGTTCTACGCAAATAGTTCTTGGTCATGGCTCCTATGCGCTGGTAGACGTCACACGCTCCTCTTGGATCGCGCGCGGCCAAATAGGAAAGCGAACGATTGAATCGATGATAGAAATAGAAAAGCGTAAGGGCAACATCGTCAAAAGCCACAAGATCCGTTATAGCAAAGCCTTTGTAGAGCGCGATATTCGAGTACTCAATATCGCACATGAGTTTTTCCCTCGGGAGCGCTGCATCCGGGTAGCACTGCATTCCGTATTCCCCCGCATGCTGCTCAAGGGGGGTACCCCTGATCATAGTTAGCGGAAAGACCATGACGAAGCTCGGCCGCAGCTGTCGCACTGCATTGACAGACTCAGAGAAGCCCGCAAAAGTGTCAAGCGGCAGGCCGAAGATGAGATCTACGTAGAAATTGAGCGGGTGCCTCAGGAGAATGTCGCGGATACGGTCAAAAAGATGCGGGCTCAAGGCACGGTGTATCTTCTGCAGAACTGGTTTACTGGTAGTCTGTACACCGACGCAGATTTGCGCCTGGCTCTTCTCAAACAGCGTGGCCATTTCATCATCCAGTTTTGTGAAAGAACAATAGAAGAAAAGAGATGTACACCGGTTATGTTCGTTGCAAAGCCGCAGTACCTCCTTGGCAAAAAGCGCATCCTGATCAAAGACCGCATCGGCAAAATGGATGCAGTCGATCCCCTTCGACAGCAGCCATCGCAATTCGCCGGCCACCCGCTCTATATCAAAACGAAAGGGCTTGTGATTGCGATGACTGAAGAGGCAGTAGATGCACCGGTAGGGGCAGCCGCGGCCTGTTTCATAGACCATGGCAAGTCCACAATTCGCAGACCGCGTAATAACCAGCGGAAAGCCATTTTCATTCTCTGGTGCCGGTCCGGCTGGCTTCAAGGGATAGATGGACGGGATCGAGATGCTATCAGTGTGAAACACCCGCGAGAAGTCGGCGGCGGCACCCAACCGCGGATTCAGCGCAAAGCCATTTATTTTGGAAACATGTTGAAGATCGTCAGTGCTTAGAAACCTGACTATAGGCACAAGGGACTCTTCGGCCTCGCCAAACGCCAGACAGTCCACGTCGGGATGCGTCTCGAAGAACCGTAACGCCTCGGTGGTATCGTTGCAGCCGACCTCCGGCCCGCCGCAGATTATCGAGCAACCGGGAAGAGCCTGACTGATTGATTGTGATAGAGCAAGTGATTCCCTGCGGTTCCAGAGATAGACCGAAAATCCGACCAGGTCAGGGTTCTGATTCAGGATCAACTTCAGCATCTCTTCGTGCGTCTGCACGGTGCGATTGAGATAGATCGTCGCTATTTCAGCTTCTGGCCCCAACCCCTTGCGCAGGCTTGCAGCACAATAGAGAATGCCTGGCATAATGTAGTAATGCGAAGGCCTTGGAAAGGCAATAGAGCCCCAGGCCCCTTGCTCGTTACCGATATAGACAAGGAGAACTTTCAATCGCTTCACTACGCACCTTGTTTCGCTGTTCTCTGAGACTTGCGCGTTCGGACGGAGGAGCGAGACTTCGTTCTCTTGTGCGTCACGTAACCGGCGCTAGTTTCTCTTACAGCCGGTGGCGCTTCGTGGGAGGTCGCAGACTCCGGTCTATCGTTGAGACGCAATACTTGCAGGCGTTCAGGCGGGATCGCATCAAAATGAGGATCACGATGCACGAGCGTGGCGGAGTGCGCCAAGGCGCAGCCGGCAACAAGCGCATCCATAGCTGGAATACGTCTTGAGGATGCATTCTTCAACACAATGGCTTTCTCAACCGCCGTACTGTCCACGGACACGACCTCAGCAAGACGTCCTCCATAGAACTCCACCACTTCGTGTCTTTCTCCCTCATCCGGAATCCTGGGCTTCAGGGCAACGTCCATCTCGAGCAGCGTGGGCGCTGACAGCAGGATGGATGCCGTGGCATCCTGAAACAACTCCTGGACCTGCTCGTGCCCGGGCTCGCGTCGAAAATGAGCAAGTACCGCCGACGTATCGAGCAGATAGTTCACCGCTTCCACTCCAAATTCCGGTTCCGCTCTTCGTCTTCACTTTCACGCGTAGCAACCAGTTCCTTTACCCAATTATCCCCGGGCTTGCCATATTTCTGGCCTGCCCCCTGAATACTGCTTGCCAATTCGCCACGGCTCGGCAACACAACCATTATAGCCTGCCGGCGGCCCGGCGTAAGCTTCCATTCGATGCGCGATCCCTTGCTAATACCCAGTTCTCTGGATACCTCTACTGGAATCGTAACCTGATTCTTGCCGGTAACGAGTGTGGTCATGAAGATCTCCTTGACTTGGCACTATCAAGGATTCTACTACTCCTTGACTGGATGAAGCAAGGACGTTCTTGCACCCTTGGATACATTCTACAGGTGACTGCCGACCTTGTCGCAAATCAGCGTGTCGTGGGCGGGTGAGGAATCGTGATTCTTACTCAGTGTGGTTCACTATCGCCCTTGCCAGCCCGATGACTTCTTTCCCAACATGAACACGCCCACCAGAACTGCGACCACGCCGGCACCGATCAGCGCCCACGCCCAGGGAGGAAGGGAAGAGGAAGATGGTTGAGGGTTGATGGTGGATGGCGGAGGGGAAACCGCCGGGGATTCTTCTGTCTTGCCAACCTCAGCTCCCCCCGCTTCGTTTTGCGAATTGCGCGTAACAGGCCGATCTCCCTGACCTGCCGTAACGCTCGGGCGAGTATTACTAACGCCTGAAGCGGCGGCGCGGACAAACTGCAGATAGTTCCTGGTTGTATGGTCAATCGCAAATGCGCCGCCCAAACCTTCAATCACAGCGGCTTTCATGGCGGATGCGTCCAATCGGCTTTCGACATCCATGAACGAGAGCCCCTTGCTGTCGAATTCACGAGGCCACACACTGGTGATCTTGGGTGTGCCACCCAGGGCTTTATGGATACGGTCGAATTCCGAGTCGCTGATCTGCTTGAACTCCAACCGCATGATTGCACCCAGATCCAGTTCGGCAATCCAGTTGGCGAAAACGCGCCTGAAGAGCGGCCATGCGCCATCCTTTGTTTGGGCTTGCCCGCCGTCGAGCAGCTTGAATAGCACTTCACGGGCACCCTCATTTCGCGACTCCAGAGCGCTCAATCCCTCGAAAGATGGAACTGGGATAGACACAAGAATCACGCCTGTATCCGGCCGGATAGCTCGCAAATCCACGGAAAATGCATACTTGCCGGCTTTCATCCCATATACGTCATCTGTCCCTACGGAACGTCCACGAACTTTGGCTTGAATGATGAAATCAGCCTGCTGCGCAACACCAAGACGACGAAGGTCGGCCGTCTTCTGATCACCGAAGAACTGATCGCGGGCTGCAAGCCTATCGTCCTGTCTGCCGACACGCTTTACGTCCACCAGGTTCATCTGCATGTCACGCGCTGCCTGCTCAAACCATGTCTGGCAGAACCCTGATGCGCCGGGGATACCTTCAATCAATTCGTCAATTTCCAGCGCGACGCGGGGCGAGCCCTTCGCCCTGACTATCAGTTGCAGTGCCATCTTGTCCTGCACCCCAGGTTGACCCTTGTCGACGGTTGCCCTGATCTTCACCCGGTAGAGCCCGTCATCGCCAAGACCACCTTCCAGAACAGTGTAGGTCTTCACAAACCCGAACGAGGCGGCCAGTACCCTGTCGTAATCCAGCACAAAGTCTGTAACCTTGGAGGAACTGATTACATCCACCCCGGCGCCCTTTTGCACCGCATCGCGTAGGGCATCGGTCAAAGCCTGTTCGCGTGCACTCGCAATATCTCCAGGTGCCTTGCCTTCTGCGATGACCTGAACCGGTTCGGCGGAAACAACAGAAAAGGACCAAAGACCCAAGAGCATGATAAGCGGTATCATTTTGTTCATAGTGGACTCCTTTTGCTCTTCAGCATAACGACAGAACTGGCTGACTTCAAGGCCCATTGGATATCTGTGAGCCGGTGACACGCAATAACGGTTTGCATCATCCGCGCAACACCGTTGCGCGCTACAAAATACCATGCCGCACGGTCAGCCGCGTCACACCGTGACGCGCTACAGAATGCCAGAGTGTCCCTCGGATCGCTTCCTGTAGCGCCGAACGGTGTTCGGCGGGTCTCTATTTGTCGCTACAATGTCTCCGTCTCACAACCGCGTCACACCGTGACGCGCTACAGAATACCAGCGTGACCCTCGGCTCTTCCTGTAGCGCCGAACGGTGTTCGGCGGTCTTCGTCTTCTCTATCGCGCGAGCACCTTTCGCGTTTCAGCCAGCCCGGTCATCAGTGACGCAACATCAGGCTTGCCGGACGTTGAAGGCGTTTGCTCTGTGATCTCAGAAACATGTGATGTTGTATCGTTTACGACTGACTCCACATCAGGAACTGCCACGTCAACTCCCGGCGAAACAGTCTGCACCGGGCCAGATGTGACCAAAGCATCCGTGTCTTCCGCCGACCCCTGCTCCTTCTTTAGCACCGCTGTGGCAGCCTGTGCGCCGCCTGCCTTGAGGCGCAACGCAACGTCATGAGCCTTCGGCTTCACCGCATTCCACGCGATACGCAGGTGTTCGCCTATGCTCCGGGCCGGGTTCTGACTTCTCTGGTACGCCTCATAAGCCCACGAAGCCAGAACAACGATCGCAAGCACAACAACGGACGTCTTGAGCAATGATCTTATCATGGTTGTTACCTCCAGCGAGGTATTGACATGAGGAGTGTGAATCTTACGCGGATTTAGCGCCGAACGATCCTTCTTGTAGCGCCGCACGGTGTTCGGCGGGGCTCTGCGAAGACCGCGTCACACCGTGACGCGCTACAGAATGAAGACATGCCTCACGGTGGACTCCGCCGCGCAACACCGTTGCGCGCTACAGAATGCCGACTGCCGCCCGGTCAATTCCACCGCGTCACACCGTGACGCGCTACAAAACACCAGCGTGTCCCCCGGATCGTTTCCTGTAGCGCCGAACGGCGTTCGGCGGGTCTCTATTTGTCGCTACAAGGTCAACATTTCGCAACCGCGCAACACCGTGACGCGCTACAGAATTTGGACAACCGGCCGCCTGCCGGCGGCTTGATCAGAAAAGACAAGACAAAGGAGAAAAGATCAAATAACTACCCAGGCCCTCAGCGTAACACAACTAAACGAAACCCGATGATGTAGTCACGATTCGACGGAACGATGTAGAAGCGGAACGAACAGCGCAGAACCCCCGGATTGAGGCTGCCCCAGGACGCGCCCCGCAAAACCCGCGCACCCGACGCGCTATCATACAACTCGCTCGTCCATTCCCACACGTTCCCGCCCACTCCGTACAAACCCCAGGTGTTTATGCCACTCTGGCCTACATCGCACGCAACCGGATGTCCGTCGTTGTACCCATCAATCTTGGTCCAAGAGCCTGCCCCTTCCTGACCGTGATAATTTCCATACTTCGGTGGCCATTCACTCCCCCATGGATATTCCCGTCCATCCCCGCATTGAGCAAACGTCAGCCACTCTTTCCCATCCGGCAATCGCGCCTTGTATCCCTCGGGCAGTGCTGCCCTGCTGTTGATCCACGCCGCAAACGCCACCGCATCATCGTAGCTCACCTGCACCACCGGCTGCCGGTCGCCGTTCAGGCTTTGACTCTCATATTCACCGCTAGTGTGATCAGCGTTGAACCGCCGGTATTCCTCGTTCGTCACCTCGTACTTGCCCACCCAGCCGTTCAATGCCTTGATCCAGAGAAACTCCATCTTCACGTCATTGCCAAGGTCAACGGCCAGTTCTACGCCTGTCTGTCTCCCTGATTCCGCGCAACTTTTAGCATCGTTCCACAAGAGGATTCCCGGTTTCTTGCCTTGATCAGCGACTTTCCAGTTCGCACACAGCGTCTTCCACGCGGCGGCAAGCTCTACCTCCGAGAGCAGCCCTTCCTTCACAGCGGCAGAGAGCCTCTTGTACTTTTCATAGTCGGCCTCAAATGCTTTCTTGCGGTTTGCCACATCCTGGGCTTTCAGTCGTGCAATCTCCTGCTCGCGCTGACGCTGTTCTTCTTCGGCTTTCGCCTTCGCAGCCGCAAGATCCTCCCTGTACTGCTTGCGCGTATCCACCATCGCCAGCATCTGATCCAGTGTTCCATCCGCCGCGCCGGGTTGATTCAATTTGTCCTGTAGTCCCTTGATCTCACGGTTCATGCGTTCGATTGAGGCGGTCTTCTCAGATTCCATTGTCTGGAGTTTCTGCTCAGACTGCTTTTGCTCAGCAAGCAACTGCTGGTATCTGGCTAACTGCTCGGCGGTCAGATTCAGCTTCTCATCAAGGACATCAATCGGCGTGAAGAAGAAATCGCCTTTGACAGATGTTGATTCCCACGGTGTCTGCCTGCCCTCTGTGACTGTTTCGACTTCGCTCCTAACCCTCTTGAACATAGAGCCCACTTCCAGGCCCGGAGTGTCCATATACTTGAGCATCGAGCCGGTATAAACCGCATTCCGCCCCGAACCGTCCGCCGCCGTCTTGCCTGGCGCGGTCGAGTAGGCGATCAATGTACCACTTGGCGCATCCATTCTCGCCAGGCCGGAGGCAGCTGACCGGTCACTTCGCGCAAATGGGTTATCGCGGCATGAATCGAGAATCACCACGTTGAGCCTGTTTCGTGAACCTTCCATCTCGGTGAGTACTAAGCCCACGTCTACAGCCTGATGCTTGACGTCGCCTTCCTTGTTGATCCGAGCTGCCACCGGGATGAGATAGTTCACTCCTTCTATCTGCATCGCATGTCCCGCGTAGTAGAAGAGGCCGACACCTCCTTGATGAAGTGATTTGCCAAATTCCTCAATGGCGGTTTCCATGCGGGATTTGTCGGCATTGGTCAGCAGCGTGACCTCAAACTTCCGGCGGCCAAGCACATCAGCCATATCAGTGGCATCATTCGCCGCATTTGCCAACGGTCCGGCGGCGTAGGCCCCGTTTCCGATCACGAGTGCGACTCGTTTCTCAGCATAGACAACCTTCATTCCCCTGGAATCGTCAGCGGCAAGGGCGAGAGAGCAAAGAGGTAAGAGCACAGAGGCAAGAGCGACGTTACGCACAAACAGATTCGACATAATCTTCATACGGTGCCTTAGTACTTCGGATACGTGCTCACCACAATATGCGATTCGGACCAGCGCGGCGGGCCGGACGGCTCTGAGGCACCTTCTGATTCCGAAAGGGACTTCTCGATGCCCTGAACAAATATGCCACGGGTAAGCCCTCGATAGCTGCTCTTTCCAGCATCCTCCTTTGCGAAATCCGCTAGCATTTGATGCAAATGGCTGCGTTTCGTGCATGCTATAACCTGAACCACATCCGCTCCGTAAGGTGGACCAATGACCAACTCGAAGCCGCTTCTGCTTGTCCCTGGAATCTGCACATCCTTGTCCTTCTGGACAAAGGTGTCAGCGCTATGGGGATTCGGAAACAATACCACGGTGGACCCATCCACCTGATGACAGAACACGGCAACGTGGCACGACTCTGTCACATGGATGCGGTAGCTGATCGTTTCGCCTTCAGCGAAGTCGCGTTTACCCTCCAGAATAGAAAGCGAAATATCGAAGTCACAAGGAACGCTCTTAATCCGGTTTTCAACATCTGAAATATTTTGACCGCTCTTCTCGACATTCTGTGGAACAACCGCCGAAGAGATGCGCTCTTTATTGACCTGATCAGGCTGGTTGGCCGGCCAGATTTGCGCGCCGACATCCTTGGCAGGAACGACAACCTGCACACTCTTTACCTCACCGCCGTCAAGCCACATCAGTTCGGCAAACACAGTCACATCCGGGTACTTGTAGAAGAATCGTCCTCTTACAATCCCTTCCACCCCTTTAACAGCGATCTTCGGTTTCTGCGCGCCCGGATCGAGGATCGAGAGGGATTGTAACTGGCCTTCCTTCTGAAGATCGGCAAGGGCTTCGCGGGTGATGAGTTTGAAGCGCGGATTTCTGGAAAGCGCCACCTTCAACTGGTCGCGCAGTAGCGATGAGAACGGAGACATCTGCTCGGTGTTCTCGTAGACGAAGTTGCCGAGTCCAATGGATGCGGCGTTAGTCAGGACGTAACGCGAAAGCTCGGTCGCAAGATACGAATAGGGATCTCTTAGTTCCGCACCGCCAGCGACAAATGGCTCCTGGGCGCGCAGAACGGCCGGAACGAACAACATCAGAGCAACAACTCCAAATATGCACCGCAAGCGGCGAGATAAGGTGTTGTCGATTTCATTATTCATCGATTGAGGTTGTCCTTTCAGCCGCCGAGTTATTCCGCGTCACACGGAACGTGCTGCAGAATGCCCTTTTCTGTAGCGCCGAACGGTGTTCGGCGGGTCTCTATTGGTCGCAACAATGTCTCCATTTGACAACCGCGTCACACCGTGACGCGCTACAGAATACCAGCAAGTCGATGGCTGTTGCCTGTAGCGCCGAACGGTGTTCGGCGGTCTTCCGCGGCAAACCGCGACACGCGGCAACTACTTCCCATGAATTGCCGCATCCGATCCGACAACCGGCTCCTCACTGAGCACCTTCGACTTGGAATCCTTCCTCACGACTGTTGTTCCGCATCCGGCAAGGAAGACGATCGCCAACAGCATCAACGCTAATTTCATGGTAATCTTTTTCACGTTATCCCCTATCCGTGATCAATCCTACTCCGCTCCGTTCAACATCACCAGCCCCCACCTCGTCACACCGTGACGCGCTACAGAACATCTGCATTCCCATCGATTCGTTTTCTGTAGCGCCGCACGGTGTGCGGCGGGTCTCTATTTGTCGCTACAGGGTCCCCATTTCACCGCGCAACACCGTTGCGCGCTACAGAATACGCATCCCGCTCGCCGAATTCCTCCGCGTCACACCGTGACGCGCTACAAACCTCACCGCATGCCACTCTAATGCCTTCCTGTAGCGCCGAACGGTGTTCGGCGGTCTTCCGCGGCACGGTCACTCTCAATCCTCAATCGATCACCACACCCTGACCGACCAGCCGCTTGATGATGACTTCTGTCTCCTGGAAGGCTCCGTCAACGGCTTCTGACTCGGATGTGGGTGCCCAGCTCGGAATCGCATCGTCCTTCAGCGGTCGCGGTGCGCCGTGCCCGGTTTCCGTGAAAGTCGTAGCGGCGTATTCCTGCTCCTGCTTGACCATCTCCCTGTCCGGCCCCTTGTAGACCTTGATTACCTGGAAGATGTCTGCCACCTTGATCTGCATTTCCACTTCGCAGGATTTGTCATCAAGATACTTGACTGATACAGGCTTTGCGCCCTTTACAAGCTGAGCGGTTCTGGCCTTGATCACGTCCGACTTGAGAATGAAGTCCTTGACTGTGGTGGTGCTGGTTATCTGCACACCCATAAGGCGCTCCGCGAGTTTCCTGTAGGCATCAACCTCTGCAGCACGTTTCGCCTGGATCTTGCGGAGGCCGTCTGAGCCCGGCAGCGCACCGTTCCCCATGACATCAACTGTTGTGTCCCTTGTCTCAAGGCTCTTCTCGGTGAGACGTTCGACCGTGACCATTCTGCCCAGGATTTCCTTCTTCTTAACGTTCTCAGTGATCGTTTCGAGTATCTGCCGCAATTTGATGGCCCGCACAATCCAGACCTGTCCGTCATCCCTGTATTCGGGCTTTTCTGTGGTTGTAATACCCTTGATACAGCGGGACACGCTGGTCCGAACCGTATCGTCAGCCAGTACGAGGTCGTAGACAGTGGTATCCGAATCCAGATACATGCCGTAGATGCGTTCAGTCAGGAGGCGGAGCGCATCCAACTCGGCAACCCGGAGCGCTTTGTAAAGCTCTGCAGATGGAGCCGCCTGCCACACCGCCGGCAAATTGCGTTTCTCCTCAGTGGGTTTCACCGCTGCTTGTGCCGGTGGAAATGCCGCAAGAACGCCCAGAATCCCGACAACCGCCAGACTCACGCTTCTTCTCATGGTGCTTCCTCCTTTTGCTAGTCCTGTCTATCCAGCCAACACACTCCACGTCTCTCTATGGTATTGCCCTTCGACTGCCTCATCTTACGCAGTTTCTGGAGTCTGCCGCAAGAAAGAAGCAACATACGCCGCGTCACAGAATTTGGTGTCACTTTAGGGACATATTCAGGGACGCCGTGTCACACCGTGACGCGCTACAGAACACCAGCGCGTCCCTCGGATCTTCCTGTAGCGCCGAACGGTGTTCGGCGGGTCCCTATTGGTCGCTACAGTGTCTCCATTTCACAACCGCGTCACGCCGTGACGCGCTACAGAATGCGGAAAACCGGCCGCCTGCCGGCGGCATGATCAGAAAAGACAAGACAAAGGAGAAAATATCAAATAACTACTCAGGCCCTCAGCGTAACACAACTAAACGAAACCCGAAGTCGATGATACGATTCGACGGAACGCCGTTGAAGCGGAACGAACAGCGCAGATACTCCTGATTGAAGCCGTCCCAGGACGCGCCCCGCAAAACCCGCGCACCCGACGTTCCATACAACTCGCTCGTCCATTCCCACACGTTCCCGCCAACTCCGTACAAACCCCAGGTGTTTATGCCGCTCTGGCCTACATCACATGTCACCGGATGTCCGTCGTTGTACCCATCAATCATAGATCCCGCGATCCCTTTGGTCTCCTGCCCGCAATAATTACCTGCCCCCTGAGGTGGCGGCCATTCACTCCCCCATGGATATTCCCGTCCGTCACCACACTGGGCAAAAGTCAGCCACTCTTTCCCATCCGGCAATCGCGCCTTGTATCCCTCGGGCAGCACTGACCTGCTGTTCACCCACGCCGCAAACGACACCGCATCATCGTAGCTCACCATCACAACCGGCTGGCGGTCGCCGTTCAGGCTTTGGCTTTCATATGCACCGCTAGTGTGATCAGCCTTGAACCGCCGGTATTCCTCGTTGGTCACCTCGTATTTGCCCACCCAGCCCTTAAGCGCCTCAATCCAGACAAACTCCATCTTTACGTCATTGCCAAGATCAACGGCCAGTTCTCCGCCGGGCTGCGCACCGAATGTGGCCATCTCGCTCACCGTGCCGCCATCGGCTACCACAATGGCTTTCTCCCAGCGCTTGCCACCGCTTTCTACCCGGACCGTATGCCTGCCCACATCCAGTCGATCCCATTGCAAGCCCTTGTTTGGCTCGATCCGCCAGTCGCCTGCCCCATCTATCGCAACCGTTCCAGAGACAGCGGATTTCAATACCAACTTCCCATACAATTGGATCTCGGACGGCCCCGCCGAAACTCGCGGCGGTATGGACACCGGGCCCGGTATCCCAACAGCACCTCTGGAAATGAATACAAATTCGCCGGCATCGCTTGAGTTGACGGTTCTCATCGGACCAAATCGCATCTGGCGCCCGGTCAATTCGGCAACATCCTTCTTGATCCAGCCGGCAACATCCGAGCCCGCAAACACAGATTGCCTGGGATACTGCAGGACTTGCACAACCTTCCTCGAAAAGACACTTTCATCCGGCACTGACTCAAGGTCACCGCTTGTGATGATCCATCGCGTCGGTTGGCCGATGGCCGTCCGGTAGTACGTGTTCTCTTTGGTCGAAAGATCCACTCCATTGCCGCGCAGCAGCGCGCCGCTGAAACAGGCGTCGCTTAGCACGAGTACATGACGAGCCTTCGTCTTCGAAAGCAGATCCTTGAGTGTGACGTCCTGGATCCAGTCGGCTACGTTAGGCTCGCCATTGACTGTCTCCGGGCCGTCAACCGGAACCCAGTAGCCGCTATCCAGTTTCCGGTCGAAATAGCCGTGGCCGGCATAGTAGATCAGAAGCGAGTCGGACGGTCCCAATCTGGACGACAATGAGTAGAGCTCCTTAAGAATAGCCGATCGTGTCGCTTGTCCGTCGAGAAGCGTTCGGACATCAGTGAAGCCATAACCGCTCTTCAACAGCCCCGCGAGCGCCTCGGCGTCCTCCCTGGCCTGCCGAAGTTTCTGCCAGTTGGCGTAGTCGTTGATGCCAATAACCAGCGCGTGGTAGGCCGGAATCGAAACATTGGTCCCGATTACTTCCTGCACACTCTGCCCGCGATCCTGGGCGAGAGAGCAAAGCGGTAAGAGGAAAGCCGCAAGAGCGAGTTGACAGCCGCGTAGTCGTAATATCGTCTTCATATGTCCCACCAATCCGAGCCCCTCGGTCCTTCCTGTCGCGCCGAACGGTGTGCGGCGGGGTCTCGATTTGTCCCTACAGTGTCCCCATCTCACAACCGCGTCACACCGTGACGCGCTACAAAACATCAGCATTCCCATCGATTCGTTTTCTGTAGCGCCGAACGGTGTGCGGCGGGGTCTCGATTTGTCCCTACAGTGTCCCCATCTCACAACCGCGTCACACCGTGACGCGCTACAGAACACCAGCGTGCCCCTCGGTCCTTCCTGTAGCGCCGCACGGTGTGCGGCGGGTCTCTATTTGTCGCTACAATGTCCACATTCCCGTCGGGCCTGTCAATCCTGGCAAAGCCTCTTCGTCCTGGAAAGCTTACAACTCACAATACGCCACTTCACCCTGTCGGACCCGGACCGTCTTGCGAATGACATTCCCGCCTGCAATGAACTCAAAGCGACACTCGGTCTTATCAAGAGAATAGAACACCACGGCACCGCCGGGCGAAACGCTCTTCTCCTGTGACTGGCCATCTCCCAGCCACCATGTGAGGTGTCCCTCTGTCGCTCCGGGTCGCGACTTCGCGCTCACAAGGACTGCACCGCTCTGCCGCAAGGCAAAAGCGTCGCGTAGCGCCGCCAGCGTCTTCTCGTACACCGGCCAGAGTTCCACCGGCACCGGCGATTCAGAATCAGGCTGGCCTGTTCGCGCAATTCCAGCAATCTCCTCGGTAGTGAAGACCTGGGCAGACGGCTCAGCCAGCTTGTCCGCCGTAGGCCCAACGAAGGCGGAAGGCTTCGCCCCACCCGCCGCCGGGCCATCCGGCATGGCGAATCGTCCCGTTGAGCCGCCATCCGTCCCCGCACGTCCGCTTGCCTTATCTTCAGGCTCAGCCGGAGGCTTCGCCCTACCGGTCACCAGACCCTCCTGGTTGGCAGGGCGAACCGACTGCCTCGGCGTAGTGCGCGGACTGAGCGGGGGCCCGGTGAGAGCCCTGAACCCAAACACAATGCCTAGAACAACAGCCAGAACCCCGCCAGTCAAAAGGACCAATCCCATGACACCGCGGTGACTGGGTTGGGCATGAACACCACCTCCGAGCCCGACAGAACGAAGAGCCGCCGCCAGTTCACCGGCATTCCGGTAGCGGCGCGCAGGTTCTTTCTGAAGAGCCCGCAGCACAATGTCATCGTAAGCAAGAGTTACATCAGGCCTGACCTTCGATGGCGGCCGCGGCTGCGCCTCCCTGACGTTTCTTGCCACCGCCTCACGCGACCCATCCACTGTGTACGGATAGACGCCGGCCAACAGCCAGTAAAAGATAACACCCAGCGCATAAACATCTGTTGCGGGCGCAATCTGACGCAATCCGCCTTCCTGCGCCTGCTCCGGGGCCATAAACTGAAGTGTGCCGAGAATGGCGCTGTCGGAAGTCAATCGCTCCGCACCCTCCTGTTCGCAAGCACGCGCCAGGCCGAAATCCAGGAGCCTGACATCGCCGTGTCGGTCTATCATGATGTTTTCGGGCTTGATGTCGCGGTGTACAAGGTTGGCGGCATGCAGGGCCTGAACAACGTTGCAAACGCGAAGAAAGAGATCGAGCCGTCCATTCTGATCCAGCTTGGCCTTCTCGATGTACTGCTCCAGCGATTCGCCGTCGATAAATGGCATCGTGTAGTATGGCAAACCCTGGATTTCATCGGCTTCGAATACCGGAACGATCCCGGCATGATCCAAATTGGCGGCAAGCGCTATTTCACGCCGGAACCGCTCTCTGGCCTCCCGCGAGGCCAGACTGCCGCCACGGGGGATCTTCAGAGCCACAATACGATGCGGATCATCCTGTTCGGCCTTATAGACCACACCCTGACTCTTCCCGATAACTCCCAGGATGCGGAAACGGCCGATATGGGAGGGAATGTTCTCCTCTTCCATCCCATACAGCGGCAACGGCGGCCCATCGGACCGCGTATGCTTGATTTTCCCTTGTTGATCCGTCATTTGGTGGTCCGCTCGAATCTCACCGTAAGACAATTCATAGCCGCAATGATGAAGGAAGAAAGAAAGTCGTCCACAGATTTCGCAGATTAACGCAGATTGGAGAGTGGATTCGTCAAGACATCCTTCGTCTTGGAAATCCTATTCCCAATCTGCGGATAATCCATCTTACTATTCGTCGATTATCCCATCAAGAACACAAACACCTGTCCTCCGGCTTCCACGATATCGCCGTCTTTGAGCGGAACCGATTGTACGCGTTTCCCGTTCACGTATGTCCCGTTCCTCGACCCGAGATCCTGTATGCAGACTATTTCACCACTGGAAAAGACCCGGAAATGCCGCCGTGAAAGACGGTCGCTGCCGATAACGAGATTTGACGGCTTTTCGCGCCCGACCGCAAGTTCATGGCCGATCTCGCGAAAGGATGCGCTTTCGGCACAGGCTCGAAACATGAGCACAGGCGTATGAGGCACGCCGGCACATGATTTCAGAATATCGGCGGTAAACTTAAGTCGCTCGTAAAGTGCACGCGGTGCATCCGGTGCGTTATCGAGCGTGACTCCTGCCCGCGGCAGCCATTGTTCAAGGTCACTTGTCATTTAATGTATTCCCCGCAAACCGTCGTTCCTTACGGCTCTTCACCACGAAGGACAGACTATTCCGCTTCCCGCTTAAGAAGATCAATCTCCTGCTGGAGGCGCTTGATCATGCGGTCTTTGATCTGATAGACCGCATTCTCCTTGATGCCGAATTTGTCCGCAATTTCCCCGGCCGGCAAGCCTTCAACAGCATAAGCGATAAACACTTCAAACGTTCGCTTTTGAACCCGTGGATCGTCCCGCACCCTGCGCAGGGCTTCTTCCTGTATGCTCTCCCGCCACTGATTCTCCATGGCCTCTGACGGCACCGGAGCGGACGAATCCGCCGTTCGCTCAATCAGCGGACGATCATCCTGATTATCAACGGCATCAAACGAGACCTCTCTACGCCTGCTTGCGCGATGGATTGCACGTTTTGACTTCCGGTGAACGATGGTCAGCAGAAAATTGCGGAACTTGCCCTTTCGCGGGTCGTATGAGAAGGTTGGCAGCATACGGATCAGTGCCACCATGGTTTCCTGCAGGACATCGAAGGCGGAGGCTTCGTTCAGTCCCTGCTTCTGGGCATAGCGTACGATAACGCCCCAGTAGAGCTCATAGAAATCCTCCCACGCCCTGTCGGCAGACGGGCTCTTGAGGCGTTCCAGGAGGGTTTGCCTTGTAGTATGCACTCCGGCCACAGAATAGGCCGGTTGGGCCTACCGGAGCAAGGAAGAAGAATTTGAGGAAAAGGGACAACAAATCAGCGTGCCACTCTTCAGGGACACCGCGTCACACCGTGACGCGCTACAGAATACCAGCACGTCGATCGGCTGTTTCCTGTAGCGCCGAACGGTGTTCGGCGGGTCTCTATTTGTCGCTATAGTGTCCTCATTCCACAACCGCGCAACACCGTTGCGCGCTACAAAATGCCGTATATCGCCCGGTGGATTCCGCCGCGTCACACTGTGACGCGCTACAAACCATCGCGTGCCCCTCGGTCCTTCCTGTAGCGCCGAACGGTGTTCGGCGGGTCCCCGCGGCATAGTCCAGTGACAGTTCACCACTCCACGAGGTATAGTCCCTCTATCTTGCGAAAGTGACTGTCCATCGTGGCCAGGCCCGCACCTTGTTCCATCGTCGTCGCAGCGACCCAAATGTCATTGGTCGGAACCGGGGTCCCCTTCTCACGCAACTGATTGAAGACCAACGAATAGAATTCCGCCGTCGAAATCGTTGCGTCCTCCACTCGCACACGCTCAGTCTTAACGAAGGCGTAGAGTTGTTCCTTGTTCCGGCGCTCCCTGTCTCCCCCTTTGAAGCCCGCGAGCAGTTCCGCAATCACAACAACCGGCAGTATGATCTCCTCCGACTGCCGCAACAGTCTTGCCGATGCCGGATCGCCGCGCATTGCTTGGCAGTAAACGTTGGTATCAACGACAACAACTTTCATTTCCAAAGCTCCGAATCAATCGTTCGACACATGCCGCAACGTTCCATGATCTGCCTGCCTTCATCTTCTGACCAGCTTCCCAGAAACCCGTCCAGATCATGCCATTCGCGTACCTTTCCAGATTCATCCGGAAACGCAACTTTCTGCAGCGCCTCAACCACAAACTTGTTCATGCTCGCATGTCTGCTCTTTGCCTGTTTCTTAAGTTCGCTCAAAGCGCAATCGCCAACTCCTCGAATAGTCAGAGTGTTCATTCTCACCTCCTTCTTCAGATTGACGAATAGATGATGTCATAATATGATGTCATATGCAACCATAATGTACCATCACTTCTAAAGGTTAGCGAGGAGGGCTGGAGGTAGGAGGAAAGTGACCGTCACGCCGTGACGCGCTACAGAACATGAGCGTGTCCCTCTGATCATTTTCTGTAGCGCCGAACGGTGTTCGGCGGGTCTCTATTTGTCGCTACAGTGTCTCCATACCACCGCGCAACACCGTTGCGCGCTACAGAATCCGCATACCACCGCGCAACACCGTTGCGCGCTACAGAATCCGCATACAACCGCGCAACACCGTTGCGCGCTACAAACCACCGCATGCCCCTCGGCTCTTCCTGCAGCGCCGCACGGTGTGCGGCGGGCTTCCCGCGGCACACCGTTGGGCGGCTACAGATCGTTTACGGCATAATAACGGCATAACAACGGGCCTTGTCCAGCTTCAGGAGCAGATGGCCGCTTCTGGCCCACAGGTCGAGTGTTCCATTGCTCCAGTACTGAGCGGCAAATGGGGCAGTCAGTCTCAATGTATACTCCTGTCCCCTCATGCTCTGGGGCAACATGGCTAGAGTATCGAATTGCCGCCGCGAGTAATTGAACGCCACCAACTCCGCATCCACCGACTCGTTCCAGCCGCCCAGCGGGATAAACCCGGGCCGATAACCCCGGCTTTCCCACACCAGATGAACGTCTATGGCCAGGATCGGCTGCCTGGGCACCGACCAGATGAGACAGTCCGGACTCACAGCCCCGTCCCGCCCCAACCGCTGATCCGCCAGCCCCACTCCCGCCAAGCCCCACGCACTCGCCAGAACCGCCACCAACACCATCCACTTCGCCGTCGTTCTCATACAGCACCTCCCTTTTATGGTTTGCCATCCATGAGGGTATTGTGCGAATTGGGCGAAGTCTTATGCGGGAAGATGGAAGTCGGTGAGCATGAATATGCGACGCCCGTTCTGTAGCGCCGAACGGTGTTCGGCGGGGTCTCTATTTGTCGCTACGATGTATGAGTTGACAACCGCGTCACGCCGTGACGCGCTACAAAATACACTCGTACCGCCCGGTGGTTTCGCCGCGTCACACCGTGACGCGCTACAAACCACCGCATGCCCCCCGGTTCTTCTGTAGCGCCGCACGGTGTGCGGCGGGTCCCTATTGGTCACTACAAGGTCCACATTTGACAACCGCGCAACACCGTGACTCGCTACAGAATGCGGAAAACCGGCCGCCTGCCGGCGGCATGATCAGAAAAGACAAAGACAAAGAAGAAAAGATCAAATAACTACTCTGGCCCTCAGCGTAACACAACTAAACGAAACCCGAAGTGGCTGATACGAAACGACGGAACGAAGTCGATGCGGCACGAACAGCGCAGAGACCCCCGAAGGCTGTAGTACCAGGACGCGCCCCGCAAAACCCGCGCACCCGCCGTTCCATACAACTCACTCGTCCATTCCCACACGTTCCCGCCAACTCCGTACAAACCCCAGCTGTTTATGCCACTCTGGCCTACATCACATGTCACCGGATGTCCGTCGTTGTACCCATCAATCATGGATCCCGCGATCCCCTTTGTCTCCTGCCCGCAATAATTCCCTGCCCCCTGAGGTGGCGGCCATTCACTACCCCACGGGTATTCCCGTCCGTCGCCACACTGGGCAAAGGTCATCCACTCCTTGCCGTCCGGCAATCGCGCCTTGTATCCCTCGGGCAGCACTGACCTGCTGTTGATCCACGCCGCAAACGCCACCGCATCATCGTAGCTCACCTCCACCACCGGCTGCCGGTCACCGTTCAGGCTTTGACCCTGAAAGTCACCACTGGTGTGATCAGCCTTGAACCGCCGGTATTCCTCGTTTGTCACCTCATATTTACCGACCCACCCGTTCAATGCCGATACCCAGACAAACTCCATCTTTACGTCATTGCCAAGATCAACGGCCAGTTCTCCGCCGGGCTGCGCACCAAATATGGCCATTTCGCTCACCGTGCCGCCATCGGCTACCACAATGGCTTTCTCCCAGCGCTTGCCACCGCTTTCTACCCGGACCGTATGCTTGCCCACATCCAGTCGATCCCATTGTAAGCCCTTGTTTGGCTCGATCCGCCAGTCGCCTGCCCCATCTATCGCAACCGTTCCAGAGACAGCGGATTTCAACACCAACTTGCCATACAGAGGCACAGCCACCGGGCCAGAGGGTTGAGGCAATGTCAAGACAACAGGCGAAGGTGCCGCTATTACTCCACCAGCGACCTTGTCCAGCCGGCAAAAAACGTATTCCCCGCCCGGCATGTGCGCTGGTGTATCAAGAGGCTGACAGATCGGCTGGCTTGACAGATTCTGGCGCACATAGACGTATAGATCCTGTACGCCAAAGGCAGGTCTATCCTGCATATGCTCCAAGTACTGCAACACACGCGTGGCAAAGGGACTGTGTCCACCTCCGGCATCGTCGGCCACCGGCGCGAGGTCACCGCTTGTCATGACCCACCGCGACGGCTTCGCGAAGCCCACGGGCAACTTCCAGTCGCTCTCCCGCCTGCTTTCGCCCCCGCGCAACAGCGCCCCGCTGAAACACGAGTCAGCCACGACGAGCAGATGCTTGACCCGGTACTTTCGAAAATACTCGCCCATCACCTGCACATGCGAGATATACGCAACCTTGTCGTCTCTGGCGGCCTCTGTCGGCACCCAGTATCCGTTGCGCTCTTCATCCATGTAACCATGGCCAGCATAGTAAATCAGGAGACTGTCCTGCGGTCCAAGTTTCCGACACTCCTCAAAGGCCTGGAAAATAGACCTGCGTGTGGCCTGATCGTCCAGCAGCAGTTTCACCTCTCCATAGCCGTACTGGCGCTTGAGGACATCGGCGACAGACCTGGCATCGGAGACCGCACAGCGCAGTGAATTCCAGTTCTGGTATTTGTCGATCCCGATCACGAGCGCATGGAAGCGGCCCGGATCGTAGTCACCGATGCCAGCATCAGCGGCAGCCTTGACCGCAATGCCGCGGTCCTGGGCGAGAGCGCAGAAAGGCAGGAGAAAAGAAGCAAGGGCGACGAACCACATTGAATCAATCGGTATTCGTTTCATTGTAAATCCCATGTCGGTATTGACCATCGACACCGACATCTTACATGGAACCAGCCCAGAAACGCAATAAAGAGAAGCGTCACTTCAACTCAAGAAGAACTTCAGAGCGTGTGAACCAGACGTTCCTCCTCCACATTCTGCCAATTTTGTTCATTCTGTCCAATATTCATAGGGTTGAAGTGGAGCCCCTCGGTCCTTCTTGTCCGTCCTGTAGCGCCGCACGGTGTGCGGCGGGTCCCTATTGGCCGCTACAATCTCCCCATTTCGCAACCGCGCAACACCGTTGCGCGCTACAACAATGCCAACATGCCGCACGGTCAATTCCGCCGCGTCACACCGTGACGCGCTACAGAACACCAGCTTGCCCTTCGATTCGTCTTCCTGTAGCGCCTCACGGTGTGCGGCGGGTCCTCGCAACGCGAGGTTCAGCGGAGACAAAATGCCCCGCCGGGACGTTCGGACCGGTTCTTCTCATTCCGGACCTACCAGTCCCGGTGGGGCGCCGCGTCTTTGCCCCGCCGATGAAGAACACCGGCGGGAACCGGACGAACGGGTGGGCCTGTGTCGGCACACCACCGGCATCCCTTGACGCCGACGCTCTGGCCTTCACGCTTCCGCGCCACCGGCGCTCAGCGTAACACAACTAAACGAAACCCGATGTTGTTGTTACGATTCGACGGATCGTTGTTGTTGCGGTACGAACAGCGCAGATTCTCCTGATTGTTGTTGTTCCAGGACGCGCCCCGCAAAACCCGCGCACCCGTCATACCCCGCCCGCCCGAAATTCTCCATCCGATACCGCTTCATTAGACCCTCCACATATCCGTATCGACTGAACTGTACCCATCCAACCATGGATTTGCGAACAGCTTGGCTATCCAGCAGGCCACCCCGCATCATTTTCGCCTGGCGTCGCGACCGCTTCTCGAACCTTCGCTTGGTAGCGCCAAGCACTCGCGGCGCTCTGCCGGGAAAGAACCGGAAGCCGAGAAAGGGCACACCCTCTCGCACCGCCATGATCCGCGTCTTTGTTTTGTTCAAAGCAAGTCTCTCTGTTTGCAGCGTCTCCTCGATGGCAATAAGACAGTGGCGGAGAAAGGCCTTGTCGTCCGACCAGATCAGCCAGTCATCAGTGTAGCGACAATAGCCGGCAACACGGAGGATTTCCTTCACAAAGTGATCCATTCGATCCAGATAAAGATTCGCCCAGAGCTGGCTTGTCAGGTTGCCTATCGGCAAGCCATGCAAACGGGTGCCAGGGCTGAAGAGATCGTCTCCCCGGAAGTAGCGCGGCAACAGCTCCTTATCCCGGTACGATTCCACAATCAGACGGCATAGGTTCAACGTCGCGCGGCATCGGATGATGCCTCCGAGCTTCGACATAAGGACTTCGTGGTCAATACTCTGAAAGAACTTCTCCACGTCGCATTTCAGTACGTAGGCATAGCGATTGGTAAACACCCTGCACCTTTCCCGCGCCGCAGTCGTGCCCTTTCCGGTCTGACAGGAGAAGGAATCACTTATGAATCGGCGCTCAACGAGCGGTTCTATCACGTTGCACAGCGCGTGATGAACAACCCGGTCACTGTATGGAGCGGCACTGATCAGGCGTTTCTTTGGATCATGAATTGTGAACTGCCTGTATCCTGACGGACGCCAACCGCCTTCCAGCAGTCTATTATGGAGCAAGCCTAGTGAGCGCTCTCGATGAAGCTCGAAGTCCTCGACATAGATCTTCCTGCTCTTCAACCGCCGCGCTTTTCGAGCAGCCAGGTATAGATTGTCCAGACTACAGATGGCAGGAAAGAGGTTGTTAAATGTCTTCACGACTTTCGCTTCTGCTGTCTGAGCCATCCGCCAACCATTCGTCCTGCCTCATCCATACAGCGGTTTGCGTAGTCCAACTGTTGCAGGCTGATCCAATGCCGCTTCTGCACCAGTCGCCACATGGCCCGCAGCTCTTCAAGCTTCAGGTTGATTTCTTCGAGCAGCCCAACCTTGTCCGCCGCGAATATGCAACGAACGATCAGAAGCAACACATCCAGGGTGATGGAATCAATACGTTGGCCAAAAGTGAACCGTTGACTCTTCGGAATATTTGCCGTGCGGTCAAGTGTCCACCCGCAGAATTCTTCCCATATCGTATACAGTGGTGGTCTTTGATTATCCAAGGTTTCTTTCTCGTTTCCTGTAGCGCCGCACGGTGTGCGGCGGGGTCTCTATGCGTCGCTACAAGGTCAACATTTGACAACCGCGTCACACCGTGACGCGCTACAGAAGACCCGCATATCTCTCGGTGAATTCCACCGCGTCACACCGTGACGCGCTACAGAAGACCCGCATATCTCCCGGTGAATTCCACCGCGTCACACCGTGACGCGCTACAGAACACCAGCGTGTCCCTCGGATCCTTTCCTGTAGCGCCGCACGGTGTGCGGCGGCGTCTCTATGCGTCGCTACAAGGTCAACATTCCTCAACCGCGCAACACCATTGCGCGCTACAGATGCCACGACAAAGGCGTTACCTCACCTTGAAACCGCCACTCGTCCGCATTTTTCACCAAACCCGCCCTGACTGGATTATTCCTCACATATTCCCACTTCTCCGCATAGCTCTCTGCCGACCGCAAGACGTGATCAAAGAATCCAGGTTGCCATACGCGAATCCCAGGAATTCTGAGCCGCAGCGATTTGGTAACAGCCTCGCGCAGACACTTGACCGCCTGTCCGAGCCGCCCTTCAATACCAATTCGCAGAAACACATGTGCGTGATCGGGCATAATCACATATCTGCCAACAGCATTCCCCGCATGCGCCATGCGGTCTGCCGCGGCGCAAAAAGCAGAATGCACATCATCGGATGCCAGAACTGCCTGACGTTCGTGGGTGCAGAAAGTCACAAATACCAGTGGCGTGCCGTTGTACACGCTCTGTAATCGCGGCGGGCGGCGCGGCAAGCTCGATGCGGATCCAGTCATGATATTCGATGCTCCTGTGGCCCTTCCTATATCCATTCCTGTAGCGCCGCACGGTGTGCGGCGGGGTCTCTATAGGCCGCTACAATGTCTCCATTTCGCAACCGCGCAACACCGTTGCGCGCTACAAGATGCCGCATATCTCTCGGTCAATTCCGCCGCGTCACACCGTGACGCGCTACAGAACACACCTTCCTGTAGCGCCGCACGGTGTGCGGCGGGTCCCTATTGGTCACTACAAGGTCCACATTTGACAACCGCGCAACACCGTTGCGCGCTACAGAATGCGGAAACCCGGCCGCCTGTCGGCGGCATGATCAGAAGAGACAAAGACAAAGAAGAAAAGATCAAATAACTACTCAGGCCCTCAGCGTAACACAACTAAACGAAACCCGATGCAGTCGTTACGACCCGACGGATCGTGGCTGACGCGGCACGAACAGCGCAGAGACTCCTGAACGTTGTCGAGCCAGGACGCGCCCCGCAAAACCCGCGCACCCGACGTTCCATACAACTCGCTCGTCCATTCCCACACGTTCCCGCCAACTCCGTACAAACCCCAGGTGTTTATACCACTCTTCTCAACGACACAACTCACTGCCGAGTCATCGTCGTAACCTTCAAGTACAGTCCAACCGGAAAACGTCCTCTTCGCAGAAGCGTCAGCGTAATTCCCACACTTCGGCGGCCATTCACTCCCCCATGGGTATTCCCGTCCGTCACCGCACTGAGCAAAGGTCATCCATTCCTTCCCATCCGGCAATCGCGCCTTATACCCCTCGGGCAGCACTGACCTGCTGTTGATCCACGCCGCAAACGCCACCGCATCATCGTAGCTCACCATCACAACCGGCTGCCGATCGCCGTTCAGGCTTTGACCCTGGAAGTCACCGCTGGTGTGGTCGGCCTTAAACCTCCGGTATTCCTCGTTGGTCACCTCGTATTTGCCCACCCAGCCCTTCAGCGACTCGATCCAGACAAACTCCATCTTTACGTCATTGCCAAGGTCAACGGCCAGATCTCCGCCTGGCTGCGCACCAAATGTGGCTTCGACTTCCTGGACCTTGCCTTCTTCAACCACGATATCGCGATCCCATGTCCGGCCGTCAGACAAGACGCTGACCCGATGCGTACCCACCGGCAACTGGTTCCAAGCCAGCGCCACACCAGCCGAAATAGACTTGCCCGGAAGCCCGTCCATTGTCACCTTACCCGCTCGTTTCGACTTCACCTTGATCCCGCCGTACAACCTCTCTTCCACGGGTTCTGCAACCGATGGCTGAGGCAAAGCGGTCTGGGCCGGAATGAATGTTGTCCCGGTTGCCTTGTCCAGCCGGCAAAACACAAACTCGCCGCCCGGCATATGGGCGGGGGTATCCAAGGGTTGACATATCGATTGGCTCTTCAGGTTCTTTCTGACATACACGTATAGGTCCTGGATACCGTATGCCTTGGAGTCCGAATACTCCAGGAACTGCAGTACTCGCGTGGCAAACGGGCTATGCCCGCCCCCGGCATCGTCGGCCACCGGCGCCAGATCGCCACTGGTCATCACCCACCGGGATGGTTTGCGGTAGCCGGCCGGCAATTCCCAACCGGTCTCGCGGCTCGATTCACCGCCACGCATCAATGCGCCGCTGAAGCATGAGTCCGCAATGACCAGTAAATGCTTGACGCGATATTTCCGGAAGTATTCGCCCACAATCTGGGCATTGGACAAATATCCAGACTTGTCGTCGCGCTCCGCTTCCACCGGTATCCAGTAACCGCTCTGGCTTCTCTGATCCATCCAACCATGCCCGGCGTAGAAGATCAGCAAGCTGTCCTGGGTGTCAAGGTCAAGATAGCGATCCATCGCGTTCAGAACCGCCTTGCGCGTAGCCTGTTCGTCGAGAAGCAGTTTCACGTCACCATAACCATACTGCCGTCTAAGAACATCTGCAACTGACCTGGCATCGGAAACCGCACAGCGCAATGAATTCCAGTTCTGGTATTTGTCGATCCCGATCACAAGCGCATGGAAGCGGCCCGGATCGTAGTCGCCGATGCCGGCATCCGCGGCAGCCTTGACCGCAATGCCTCTATCCTGCGCGAGAGAGCAGAGAGGCAAGAGGAAAGCGGCAAGGGCGACGAACCACATTGAATCAATCGTTATTCGTTTCATTGTAAATCCCATGTCGGTATTGTCCATCGACTCCGACATCTTACATGGAACCAGGCCGGAAAGGCAATAAAGAGAAGCAAACATGCCACCCGGTCAATTCCATCGCGTCACACCGTGACGCGCTACAAACCACCGCATGCCCCTCGGTCCTTCCTGTAGCGCCGCACGGTGTGCGGCGGGGTCTCTATTGGCCGCTACAATGTCCCCATTTCACAACCGCGCAACACCGTTGCGCGCTACAAGATGCCGCATATCTCTCGGTCAATTCCGCCGCGTCACACCGTGACGCGCTACAGACTACCAGATTGCCCTTCGGTCCTTCCTGTAGCGCCGCACGGTGTGCGGCGGGGTCTCTATTGGCCGCTACAATGTCCCCATTTCACAACCGCGCAACACCGTTGCGCGCTACAAGATGCCGCATATCTCTCGGTCAATTCCG
>Ga0247841_10003349_pt1 | contig 29965 bp, 30 predicted proteins | sample LaCruzMarch2015__2_FD_192410 | JGI IMG/M metagenome (GOLD analysis project Ga0247841, IMG submission 192410) | Freshwater microbial communities from meromictic Lake La Cruz, Castile-La Mancha, Spain - LaCruzMarch2015_18m | ecosystem: Environmental > Aquatic > Freshwater > Lake | place: Spain... | reverse complement strand
TGAAGAACCCAGCCGGGGCAAGCCCCGGGGTATCCGACGGGTTCTTCATGTTACAAAATGGGTCGCCGCAAGCAGCGGGGTATTAAACCCATTTTGTTTGAATAAACAAACAACAGAAAAACTAAAGGCGGGGAAAAATGGAGAAAAATAAAGTGAAAGAAATTGTTAAAAAAAGTTACACAAAAATAGCCCAAAATAGTTGCGGGTGCTCTTGCAGCTGCAAAAACAAATCAAACGACCAAATAGCAAAGTCAATCGGTTACTCAGATAATGACTTAAAGGAAGTCTCAATCGCAAACCTCGGGCTTGGATGCGGAAACCCAACAGCACTAGGAGAAATAAAAGAAGGAATGATTGTACTAGACCTAGGCTCAGGCGCTGGAATTGACTGCTTTTTAGCAGCAAAAAAGTTGGAAAAAGCGGAAAAGTGGTCGGAGTAGACATGACTAGTGAAATGATAGACCTAGCAAGGCAAAACACAAAAAAACTCGGGATTAATAATACTGAATTCAAGTTAGGAGAAATTGAAAAATTACCTATCGGAGATAATTCAATTGATGTGATAATAAGCAACTGTGTAATCAACTTATCTCCTGACAAATTAAAAGTTTTTAAAGAAGCATATCGAGTACTAAAAAAAAATGGAAAAATGCTAGTATCTGACATTGTTCTCTTAAAACAACTTGAAGACTGGCAAAGAGAAGACAAAGAATTAATTTCAGGATGCGTTGGCGGAGCAGTGCTAAAAGAAGAATACATTGCCATTGCAAAAAAAGCGGGATTTATAGTAAAAATACTCTCAGAAGACAAAGAAATAAGCAAAAGACAATATACAGGAATACCACTCGAAAGCCTAAAAATCGAAGCAACAAAATAAACTAGAATTAGCCCAAAGCCCAACTGCTACCCCACAAAAGCTCTTAATAAAATATAAAAGCAAGTAAAGCATAGATTCATTGGTAATAATGGTAAAAGTTCAATTCATTGTCGGCACACACTTAAATGAAACATTTTCTATTATAGTAGCAAGACACGTAGCAAGAGAATTAACAAAACAAGGAGTACAAGTTGTCATAACTAAACACCCATTAAGAGGAACGCAAATAGGAAGCATACTACAAAAAGGAAGGTTACTGCACAAACAAGGAGAAAAAGAGTACATAATTGAGAGAAAAATAATTAGAAAAATGATGGAAAAAGAAAAAGCTGATTACGTAATTAATTTTCATGTAACACCAATCCAGGATTATTGGCACTCAAAACAAGCTTATTTTGATGGCAACCAAGAATTATATGATTTTGAATTACTCCATAATAAAGAACTAAATAATTCAGGTCAAAGAGCAGAACTCAAGTATAATCCAAATGAATTTCTAGTCGAAATAAGAGCACAAACTAGACCGTTTCCAAGAAAAGTAGATGAAAGAATCCAAGCCCTAATTAAACAACACCCAGATCAGGCATGGCAATTAAAGGTTGGTTATTTGAGCGGAGGAACATCACTAGAAGAAACAGCAACAAAACTAGGGCTTGACCCAAGAATAATAGGTAAAGAAATAGCAAAAGCAATAAAAGAAAATGTAATCACAAATAGAGACTTTACAGAAATAAAAAGAAGAGTTAAAAGAATTTCAATAACCCGCGCACAATGGGAAGCAAAAAACAAAAGAAGAGCACACTTACTACAAATAATTAGAAAAAACAAAAGAAGAGCACACTTACTTAAAATAATTCGAGAAGACACTAGAAATAAAGTCACAGCACAAATGAAAACAAAACACTAACACCAAAAACAGGTTAATTGCCAAAAACTTCTTACTAGTTTAAGCAATAAAAATTTCTTCTCTCTTTAGAACTTTTCTATAAGAATTAGTGAGCCGGTGCACTTTGTGCATAATTGATTTGAGTGGTTATATTACTATAAACAGACCAGCGGCAAAACACTTACAAAAAGGTTTTAATTGAACTATCAAATAACTATTTTACTTCCAAAAAGATTAAAACCACTGGATTAAAATACAATAAGTATGTATAGATATGTAATAGTATGGATTAGGTGGTTTTTAGTGTTTGAAAGCATTTGCGTAGTCGGAGAAAGAGGTCAAATAACAATCCCAAAATCAATAAGGGAAATAGGAGGAATAAAAAGCAAAGACAAAGTAATAGTCAAAATGGAGAATAACAAAGTGGTTGTAGAAAAATTAGCAGGAAAAAAGGAAAAAGAAAAACTCATGAAAGAATATTACGAGAAATATGCTAAAGTTCACAAGCAAATAAATGAAGAATGGAAAGAAACAGATAATGAATTAAACAGGTACTTGAAATGAATATTGAAAAAGGTGACATTATTTTAGCATCACTTGACCCAGTACGCGGATCAGAACAGGGAAAAACACGCCCCTGCTTGATAGTACAAAATAATATTGCAAACAAATACAGCCCAACAACCATAATAGTTCCAATCACAAGCGCTTTTTCGGACAAACAATACCCAACAGAAGTAATAATTGACACAAAAGAAACAGGATTAAAAGAAAGAAGCGTTGTACTATGCAACCAAATAAGGACACTAGATATTAAAGAAAGACTAATACAAAAAATTGGAAAACTGGATTCAAAAAAGCTTTATGAAGTAAATGAAGCCTTAAAGACAAGTCTAGCAATTGAATAATTCACTACAAAAACCCAAATTATTTAAAAAGCTGTTTTTTTCTAAGTAAACGCTGATAATTCAAACCAAACCTATGCGCTTCATCCCTAACCGCCTGAAGTAGTTGGAGACCTTTATGCTTCTTATCAAGCCTTAATGGAAGCAAGTTTTTAGGAATATAAATTTCTTCAAACTGTTTCGCAAGAGAAATAACAGGAATATTCAAATTAAGTTCCTTTAACACGTTCACAGCAACACCAAGTTGCGTTGGTCCACCATCAATCACAATCAAATCAGGCTTTCTTAATTTATCATTAATCACTCTAGTGTACCTGCGCTTAACTACTTCCTGCATCGCCCACAAATCATCGCTAGAAGTAGGAGCCTTGATTCTAAATTTTCGGTAATTTGATTTATCACTAAAACCATCAGTGAAAGTAACCATAGAAGCAACAGTATTAGTACCACTCAAATGAGAAATATCAAAACACTCAATAACTCTAGGAGCCTTTGCTAGACTAAGCGCTTCTTTTAATGCAAGTGTCCTTTCATTTCCCGCAAAAAAAGTCGCAGTAATATTTTTCTCAACAAAATCAAGAAGCTCTTTCTTTTCACCACTCTTTGGGCACAAAAGCTTTACTTTATGCCCAGCTTTTTTTGACAAAAAGCCCTCAATAATTTCGGAGTCTTCTAGTTCAACAGGGATAAGAATCTCACTAGGAATTTTTTCTAAATCATAAAACGAAATCAAAAAATCACTCAAAAAGTCCTCATAAAGGTCAAAAACAAATTCCTGTTTTTCTTCCACAACCCCCCGCCTTACATTAAACACAAGCAAATAAACTTCTATACCAACAATCGAATAATTAATTACATGCGAATCAATTGTTCTTGAAAACTCCATCACCTGTTTTTCTTTTAATGTTTTTAAAGCAGCTATTTGATTTCTAAGTGTAAGAGCATACTCATAATTTTGAATTTCTGTATTTTTTTTCATTTCAATTTCTAGTTCACTTATTAATTCACTAACTGTCCCTTTGAGAATCTTTCTCACAACAGCAACTCTCTTCAAATAATCTTCCTTATTTTCAAGCATCAATTTTTTGAGTGCGAAAGAAGGTTTTTTATACAAAATCTTAAAATGCCTAGTAATTGTATCCATAATTACTTTTCTAATCGCTCCGCTAGTGAACGGACCAAAATACTCTCCGCTTTCACCCCTAACCCTCGCAACTTCAATAAAAGGAAGCTCATCCTCACTCAAACGCAAATAAGCATACCTCCTAGAATCCTTCAAATCAAGGTTGAATTTCGGGTAATGAAGTTTAATTAAATTATCTTCAAGTAACAACGCTTCACTTTCAGTCTTTGTTACAATAAAATCAATATTCTTTATTTTTGAAACAAGAATCAAAGTTTTTGGGTCATGATCTTTTTTTTGAAAATAACTAGACACACGCTTTTTTAGATTCTTGGCCTTGCCGACATAAAGCACAATTCCATTTTCATCTTTGTATATGTAACACCCTGGAGAAGAGGGTAAAGAATTTACTTCTGAAGGAGAAATCATATTAATTTATTTATACAAATTAAGTTAAAAGTGTTTTGAACCAAGGATTAATTCAGTTTTTTGGTTTTTTTTAAATTAATTTCATCAGCCTTGACTTTTCTTTCAAGTTTTTTCACATCTTTTTCAGGCGGCAGTTCTTCTGGTTTTATTCCACTCTTAGATAACAAGTTTCTTACATCACTATTATTTCGCACATGCTCGCCAGTTATTATTGGTTCACCCGCCAAATCCTCTTTTTTCACATTAAAATTTGTTATTTCAGTTGCTAAGTTCTTTGCGGTAATAGTTATTGTTGGAAGAAAATCTGCTAATGGCCTATTTTTTGGAACACCAAACTTATCCTTCATTTTCAGCGTAGAATTTCCACCAAACAATGCTTCATCACCTTTACTTCTAATTCTTGCAAAACCAGCTGCATCCACCCCGCGCTCATAAATGAGATTTGATAGTTCAGTTTCTGATGCCACAAGCTTTTTTCTTGCATCTAACCGCTCAATAAGATTTATTCTCTGTTCAATTAACTCTTGCTTTCTTGTTTGAATAGCAAAATAACTTTGAGCAAAAGCAATTTGTTCTTTATGCGAGTCACCATTTTGAGCAACTAAATAACAAGCATAACGAGTAAGCATGAAATCAATTATTTCTTTAACTGCTCCTTTTGGCATTTGTATCGTTTTGTTGAACTCAACAAAATGATCCCCCACATTCAAACCTGCGATTTGACAAGCCACTTTCGCTTTATCAATAACATTACTAAAATTTCTCCATTCGTTATAGTCTAATAGTGCTTGCAAGTCCCTTGCAAACCAATACTCAACTCCCTCTTTCTCATGAACAAAATCCTCAAAAATTTGCCTAAGCCGCCCAACAATTTCCTGCTTCATCAAATCCCTTACCACTAATATCCTTTTTGGGAATTTATAACTCTTACGGGAGTAAATTGCCGGTGTAAATAAACTCACCCAAAAAGTATAAAACCTACCAGCCCCTATACTTGTTTATGCCCAGACAAAGAGTCAATTTTATGAACAAAGATTTGCTCGAGAGACTTGCCCAACTGTCTAAAACTAAAAAACACCAGCAAGTGCTTTTACCAAAGAGAGTAGTTATGAACCCACCCAAAAGAGCTGTTACTCAAAGTCCATCATACCAGCCCGAAACGCACACAATGACCATTCCATCCCATGGTAATGACTGGCTCTCCAGGTACCAATTAAACCATGAACAAAGACATGGACTACAAGGATTAGTTGATGGAGCGGTCGGAATGCAACACAAACCCCCAAAATGGTGGGCTGTAATTGATACAAAAATAGGATTTAGAAACATGCGCAAGTGGTACGAGCCCGCAAATGCCGACCCCAGAATTCCAAAAACATTGGAAGCATATTTAAACTTGGGAGCGACTAAACAAGTTGCCTCCGCTGCAGGAATTATAGCCCCCAATATTATGGGGGCACCATTAGCTTTGTGGATCATCCCACAATTTATTCAACAGATAAAAAGACAAAGAAATGTCCGCGAAATTTATGCAAAACATGGATATGACGGAATCTTGATGATGTGGGCTTTTCCGCCAAAAGAGCTTGATGCAATAAAACTCCGCGAGTGGGAAAGACAAATGGTGAAGAAAAATTTACTAAGCCCTGACGGAGGGCTAACAAAAATCGGCCAAGGGTTTTTTGGAGAAAAAGTAAATAGAGAATTTTTATACACCCAGATCTCAAACGCTCAGAAAAGAAGAGAACACCACAAACTAAAAGTTGAATAAATGTAATATTTAAAGTTAATTAAGTTTAATATTTTTTTAACACCCAGTTTGATTTTAACTTTTTTTTAAAATTTGTGCAAGGTATTTTCCCGTGTAACTCTTTGGACTTGATGCCACCATTTCAGGAGTTCCACTAGCTATAATTTCGCCACCATCCTCTCCGCCCTCAGGTCCAAGGTCAATAATGTAATCAGCGCACTTAATTACTTCTAGATTATGTTCAATTACAACAACAGTATTTCCTTTATCCGCTAAAACCTGCAAAACATCAAGGAGTTTTTTAATATCATGAAAGTGAAGCCCTGTAGTAGGTTCATCGAGTAAATAAAGAGTACTTCCTGTTCCGCGCTTTGCAAGCTCCCTAGTAAGTTTAACCCTCTGAGCCTCTCCTCCAGAAAGAGTAGTAGCACTCTGACCAAGTTTAATGTAACCAAGACCTACAGAATTTAGTGTACCAAGTTTAGTTCTGATTCCAGGAATTGACTCAAACAACTTTGTTGCTTCTTCCACACTCAAATTCAAAACATCAGAAATATTTTTCCCATTAAAAGTTACCATAAGAGTTTCTTCATTATACCTCTTGCCCTTGCACTCCTCGCACTCAACATAAACATCCGGCAAAAAATTCATTTCAATTTTAATCGTCCCATCCCCCTGACACTTCTCGCACCTACCCCCAGGCAAATTAAAAGAAAACCTTCCAGGACCATAACCCCTCAACTTTGCTTCCTTAGTCATTGCAAAAAGATTTCTAACTTCATCAAAAACTTTAATATAAGTTGCGGGATTACTCCTAGGAGTTCTTCCAATCGGACTCTGATCAATCACAACGACCTTGTCAATATTCCCATTCAACACAACACTATCATGTTTTCCTGGCTGAATTTTTGCAGTAGAAAGCCCCAGCTTCTTCACTAAACCCTTATTTATTATTTCCTCAAGCAGCGTGGATTTACCAGAACCACTAACACCAGTCAAGCAAGTAAAAACACCAAGAGGCAAAGTAACATCAATATTTTTTAAATTATTTTCCGCACAACCCAAAAAAGAAATACTTTCCTCACTAACCCTTCTCTTACTTGGAACCAAAATCTCAACTTTCCCCGCCAAGTACTGCCCCGTCAAAGAATTTTTATTTTTTTTTATTTCTTCAGGCGTCCCAACAGCAACTACGTCTCCACCATGAACACCAGCCCCCGGCCCCATATCAACAACATAATCCGCCCGCATAATAGTATCAGCATCATGCTCAACAACAATCAAAGTATTCCCAATATCTCTCAACCTGTGCAAAGTTTCAATTAATTTATTATTATCCCTTTGATGCAAGCCAATGGAAGGCTCATCAAGAATGTAAAGCACACCCATCAAGTTCGAACCAATTTGAGTAGCAAGCCTAATCCTCTGAGCTTCCCCGCCCGAAAGAGTTCCAGCCTGCCTAGCGAGAGTCAAGTAACTCAAACCAACATCATTAAGAAATTTTAACCTTGCATTAATTTCTTTTAAAATAAGTTTTGCAATATCAGTTTCTTTTTTTGACAAATCAATGCTAGCAAAAAACTCACTAGCTTTCTCAACAGAAAGACTAGTCAAATCAATAATAGATTTATCCTTAACTTTCACCGCAAGAATTTTATCCTTAAGCCGTTTTCCTTTACAAACAAGACACTCACTTGAACGCATATACTTAGAAAGATCTTCTCTTCTCCACTCGGATTCAGTTTGCTTATAGAGCCGATCAGATTGGGGGATTAAACCTTCCCAACCATCCCTCAAATTCATTTCAGCACCAGTATCCCACTTTCCTTCAAGAGGCTCTTTAGTACCAAACATCAAAACATCATACTGGCGCTTTGAGAACTTTTCAATCGGAGTAAACAAATCAAAACCATATTTTTTCCCCACAACTTGAAGCTGCTGTCCCCTCCAACTCAAATCCATTTTCCCATAAATATCAATCGCACCATCAATAATACTCTTTGATTTATCAGGAATAACCAAATCAGGGTCAAACTCAATCTTCACCCCTAAACCCTTGCACTCCTCGCACGCACCAAAAGGACTATTAAAAGAAAACATTCTCGGCTGAAGTTCCTCAAAAGACAAACCACAAATTGGACAAGTTAAAGCAGAAGAATACAAATGCTCCTTATCCTTTGAATCAAGAACAATCATTAACCCTCCCCCACGCTTTAAGGCACTCTCCGTCGACTCAATCACTCTAGACTTTTCTTTAACATTAACCCTGTCAACTACTGCCTCAATATCATGCATCTGCCAACGACCAAGATTAATTTTTTCATCAGTTCGAATGATTTTTTTATCAACCCTAACCCTAGCATAACCCTCTTTACCCAAATCAATAACCAACTGTTCATGAGACCCCTTTTTTTGACTAATAATAGGTGCTAAAATTGTAATTTCTCCTTTAGAGTTTTCAATAACTTTTTTAGCAATCTGCTGAGGCGTTTGGGATTCAATCTTCACACCATGAATCGGACAATGAGGAACACCAATACGCGCAAAAAGCAAACGCAAATAATCATAAATCTCCGTAACAGTCCCAACAGTACTCCGCGGATTATTTGAAGTAGATTTTTGTTCAATCGAAATCGCAGGCGACAAACCATCAATCGAATCAACATCCGGCTTACTCATCAAACCCAAAAACTGGCGAGCATAAGCACTCAAAGACTCAACATACCTCCTCTGCCCCTCAGCATAAATAGTATCAAAAGCCAAAGTTGACTTACCCGAACCAGAGAGCCCAGTTATCACTATAAATTTATCCCTCGGAAGCGAGATATTAATATTCTTCAAATTATGCTCACGCGCACCGCGAACAACAATCTCATTCATGCCTTAATAATCCCTAAAGAAAAGCTTAATAAATTCAAGCCGAGGAAACTGCCGGTGAAACAAACAAACACAAAAGCCACTACTCATTAATAAATAATAAATATTAAACCAAACACATTACAGACACTTTCCACGAGTAGAAGTAGTCAGAGAAATAAAATAAAAATTCACACACTTTTTCTTAGACTAGTCGGCAAAATAGTACCAAATCATTTATAATAACTAAAAAAGGAAAACTATCAAGTGGAAAAATCCACTTAAGAGGGGGAGTGTTTTATGGCTGAATTAAATGTTTATATCTCAGATGTAATGAAGAGAGAAATGGAGTACGTTGGAGGAATTGACTGGGATCGAATAATCCACGAAACAATATGGAGAAAACTCTCAGAAGCAAAAAAAAGAATAAAAAAAGAAGAAAAACAAACCAACTGGGAAAACGATTACTAAAGAATGAATTAGTTTTGCTAAGAAGGGATTAAGTCCAACACACAAGGGTTATAAATATATGGGGGCATATATGTATCAGGTGGCTCAATTGGTTTCTACAAAAATAGATGTCTTGCATTACCCAACACTAAAAACAGTGCTCGCTGTTGAAGAAACAATAAAAGAAGCACCAAAACCAATGAGTAGAAACAAAATATTAGAAAAACTTGATTACAAGGTAATGCGCTCAACCCTTAACGTTGCATTAAATTATATGGAGAAACGAGGCCTAATTCTCGAAATGAAAAATGGTTTCATTTGGACCCTTCCAAGCAAAAAACTCATTAAAAGAGAACGCTTTGCTTTGGAAGTGTAAAAAATGCAGAAAATAATCAAAGTGAAGAACCCCGCGGCAAGACAGCGGGGCATCCAGGGGTTCTTCACTGTTACAAAATGGTTAATAGATTCCCGTGGCAAGACCACAGGGTATTAACCCATTTTGTTTGAAATAAAACTATTATAACAGTTAGTACAGATCAATAAACCATTTCCATAACTTCGTCAATTGCCAAGACGCTAGAAAGGTTTTAATACTTTGACAATCAAAGTGATTACTATTGATTCAATAAGTGACTTCTAGCAGAGTTAGATAGTATAATCCAGTAATGATTTTCAAAGGAGAAAACATATGAGCGCAAATATTGATTTGGAATTTGAATTTTACATTAATAACGACTTTTCAGGGCTTAAGGACAATACGTGGATTGCAATTTATAAACAAAAAGTTGTTTCAAGCGGTGAAAAACTACATGATGTAATTACAAGTGTTAAAGAACAATCAATACCAATTTCGAAAGTACTTATTACTAAAATTAAACAAACCGCAAGATATTTATGAATTTTACTTATAGATGCAAGCATGAAAAAATCTGCAATGTAACAATAAAACGTCCAATAGTCCCAATAAAACTGTATGGGAAAGACGGGCTTAGTTTGAACTTTAATGCAATTCTTGATTCTGGATCGGACTTTGTTTTACTACCACTTGAAGTAGCTGAAGAACTTGGACTTGAGTATGACCAAAACAATTGTGCGCCTGCAAGTACTTACGAAGGAAGCACATTTACAACGACCAAATCAGCAGTGTATGTGACAATACAAAAAGGAAGAGAACAATCAATTAAGTTCTCCGTTAAATGCATGATTAACCTTTCTCATGAAAAAGATTATGGAGACATAATTTTAGGCTCAACTTTTTTTGAAAATTTTAAAATAAACTTTGATTATTCAAATAACAAATTTCAAATAAAGAAATAAACAAAAAGAGGAAGACTTTTCACCATCCTCTTTCAAAATATTAAAAATTTATTACTTATTGAACTTTGAATCACTCTTTGTTCCTTTTTCTTTTATTGCCGCATGAGCCGCTGCAAGTCGAGCAATTGGCACCCTGTAAGGAGAACAAGAAACGTTACTCATACCGATTCTGTGACAGAACTCCACAGTGGCCGGGTCTCCGCCATGCTCTCCGCAAATACCAATGTCAATACTGGGTTTTACTCCGCGGGCAAGTTTAACCGCTTGCTGCATTAAGAGGCCAACTCCTTCCTGATCAATTGACTGGAAAGGATCACGAGCATAAATTCCTTTCTCAACATACTTACCCAAGAATTTCCCAGCGTCATCCCTAGAAAATCCACAAGTCATTTGAGTCAAATCATTTGTTCCAAAAGAAAAGAACTCAGCTTCTCTAGCTAAAACATCAGCAGTTAGAGCGGCTCTAGGAACTTCAATCATTGACCCAATGGAATAATGCACTTTACCTTCCGCTTGAGTTTCAAGCGCAATTCTCTTTGTCAATTGGACAAGAGGAGAATATTCCTTAACATTACCAACAATCGGAATCTCAATTTCTGGAAGAGCCTTAACACCCTTTTTCCCAACTGCAAGAGCAGCATTAAATATTGCTCTCACTTGCATCTCCATTATTTCCGGATACACTACAGCAAGTCTGCAACCACGAAACCCAAGCATTGGATTGAATTCATGAAGCGAAGCAATTGTATCCAAAATATCTTTTGGAGCCACACTAAGCTCAGCAGCAATTTCCTCAATTTCTTTTCTCTGATCTTCTTTTGGCAAGAACTCATGCAACGGAGGATCAAGCATTCTAATAATCACAGGCAAGTTGTTCATTGCAGTAAAAATTCCTTCAAAATCTTCCTGCTGGAAAGGTTCAATCTTAGCTAACGCCCTTCTTCTACCCTTCTCGTCTTTCGCTAAAATCATTTCTCTTACCGCCTTAATTCTAGTTGCTTCAAAAAACATGTGCTCGGTTCTAACTAATCCAATACCTTCAGCACCAAACTTTCTTGCTAGCTCCGCATCCTTAGGAGTATCAGCATTAGTTCTAACTTTAAGTGTTCTAAAAGAATCCGCCCACTGCATTAAAGTAGCAAAATCCCCTGATAACATTGGTTCAACTACAGGAACAGCGCCAATAATTACGTGCCCAGTAGAACCATTAAGCGAAATTATATCGCCTTCTTTTACTACAGTCCCTTTACAAGTAAACATTTTCTTTTTTTCTTCCATCACTATTTCATCACAACCAGAAACACAACATTTCCCCATTCCTCTTGCAACAACAGCAGCGTGAGAAGTCATCCCTCCTCTAGCAGTTAATATTCCAACCGCAGAATGCATTCCTTCAATATCCTCAGGAGAAGTTTCAAGCCTTGCAAGAATTACTTTCTCCCCCTTCTCAGCCCACACTTTTGCATCCTCCGCATTAAAAACAACTTTTCCAACAGCAGCGCCAGGAGAAGCAGGAAGTCCTTCAGTTAAAGGAGTGTACTTGTGTTTAGGATCAAATTGTTTATGAAGCAACTGATCCAAAGAAGCAGGCTCCACTCTTAACACAGCATCTTCTTTTGAAATCAATCCTTCACTAACCATATCAACAGCAATTTTTACAGCAGCATGAGCAGTCCGCTTACCATTTCTAGTCTGAAGCATGAATAATTTTTCATGCTCAATAGTGAACTCAAAATCCTGCATATCCTTGTAAGATTTTTCAAGCTTTTGACGAATCTCAACAAGTTCCTGATGAACCTTAGGCAGAATTGATTTTAATTCATCAATTTTCTTTGGAGTCCTAATACCAGCAACAACATCCTCTCCTTGAGCGTTCATTAAGAATTCGCCATAAAACATATTCTTTCCAGTTGAAGGATCCCTAGTAAAAGCAACCCCAGTACCAGAATCATCCCCCATGTTACCAAAAACCATTTCCTGAACATTAACAGCAGTACCCCAATCATTAGGAACATGATTTAATCTTCTATAAATTATTGCTCGATCATTATTCCAAGACCTAAACACCGCATCCCTAGATCTTTTTAATTGCTCAATCGGATCCTCTGGAAAATCCTCTTTAGTTTCTTTTTTATATAATTCTTTAAACTTCAAAACTAATTCCTTTAACATTGAAACATTCATTTCAGTATCTAATTTAATTTTATTTTTTTGTTTAATTTCATCCATTATATGTTCAAACTTCATTCTGTCAACTTCCATTACAACATCAGCAAACATTGTAATGAATCTTCTATACGAATCAAAAGCAAATCTTTCATTTTTTGTAGCTAACGCAATCCCTTCAACAACTCTATCATTCATTCCAAGATTAAGAATAGTATCCATCATCCCAGGCATTGAAGCAGGAGCCCCACTTCTAACAGAAACCAAAAGCGCATTCTTTGGGTCACCAAACTTTTTCCCAGTCTTAGCTTCAACTTTCTTTACTGCCTCAATCATTTTTGCATCAAGGTCAGCTGGGTGCTTTCTACCGTGCGCATAATAATACTTGCAAATTTCAGTTGTAATAGTAAAACCATAAGGAACAGGCAAACCAATTCTAGTCATATCCGCTAAATTTGCTCCTTTACCCCCAAGAAGCATCTTCATGCTCTTGTCCCCATCCTCAAACATGTATATGTATTTATCAATTGCCATTTTCTCTCCCCCAAAAAATTAAAGAAAATCCTTTTCACTAGGTCTTCTTTGATACTAGAAAAGAAAAAAAGGTTAATAAATCTAAGCAAAGAGGAACAAAAAAAACTTTACACACAACACATTTAATCAAGTAATAAATAATCTTGTTTTTGATGAATTCATGAAGAAAAGTTTAATTTCTGCATTAACTCTCTAATGTTTTTGAAATATTCTGATTTTGAACCATTATTATCAATCTTATAATCAGCACCTTTTAGCACTCTCCCAAGCCCCAAAACTTTATTATCATGCAAATCACGCGCCCTAATCTTTGCAACACTAGACTCTCTCCGCTTAGCCCTTACCTTTTGACTAGCAAAAACACACACAAAAACCGCAAAAGGAAAAACCTTCTTAATCGCACGCACCTCCATTGGCCGCCTCACACCACTAACCGCAACCAAATCATATTTCTTCATATCAGCCAAAGCAGAATCAATAATATACCTCGAACCATACTTTTTCAAAAACTTTTTAGCATATTTACTCTTGTTCTCATGCGTCGGTCTAATCCCCTCAAGCCTTAACTTAGCTTCCATATAACTCCCCATATTAATTTTATGATATTTAAATTCCTTCTTTAAAAAATCACACGCAGCATCCTTTCCAGAACCCGCCCAGCCAACAAAACAAACCACTTTCTTCATGCGAGAATAACTCAATAAGAGAATAAAAAAGTACTCCTTTGATATTCAAAACATAAAAAAGCAAAAATTACTTCTTCACCCACTTATTTTTTTACCCACTTAGTTTTCTTTCCAGTCTTAATGAACTGGTCAAGAAGTTCAAGCTCTTCAAAAATCCCCTCAATTAAATCATAATTCTTTGCTTCTTCAAGCGTTACCCAAGCATACTCGGTAAGAGCATTACACAATTTTAATTCCCCAGAAACATAATCACCAAACATGCTAATAATAACACAAGGAACACCATCAGGGCGAATGAAAGCAAGACTAGTTAAATAATCAAGACCATTTAATTCAAGATTAGTTTCCTCCTTAACTTCACGAAGAACAAGCGACTCAATCACATTATACCAATTAACCCCCGCATCAGGCACTCGTGTCGTATAATCTTTAGCCTCAAGTTTTCCACCAGGAATAGTCCACCTACTGGCAAAAGCTTTCTCCCAAGCTGCACGCTTAGCAATCAAATACTTTCCATCCTTAACAACAACCCCAGTCGCAGTAACAAAATGCTTCTTCTCCTCAACCAATTTTACACCTTCAACCATTAAAACGCCCCCAAAAAATATCCAATTAAAAGTAACCCTTTTTGTGAAGTTTAAATACTCTTGCTCAAGGAATATTGAGTAATAAGAACCCTACAAAAGGCGAATTTAATGGACAGCAAAAACGAAAGCAAAGTATTCAAGCAATTTGTATATAATGAAAAACTTTCATTCTCACAAATCCTAAAAAAAACAAAAATAGAATCAAACTTACTAGCTTATTTTTTAAAACGCTTAATAAAAAAAGAACTACTAGAAAAAGACTCTATCAAAAAATATTCTTTAACAAAAAAAGGCGAAAAACTAATCCCATACTACACAGATACTGAATCACTAAACCCACTAGTAGTAATACTTCTCTTAATCGAACACAAAGGAAAAATCCTCTTAATAAAAAGAGAAAAACGCCCCTACTACGGCCTATACAGCTTACCCTCTGGAAGAATGAAACTAGAAGACACAGTACCAAACGCATCAATTAGAATTGCAAAAGAAAAAGCAAAAATCGACTGCAAAATGCAAAAAATCACAGGAATAGTACATGAAAGAACAATAGATGGAGAAGTAAGACACGCATTCATCTTCTTCTTAGTAAAAATGGAAAACATAAAAAACTTCCAAACCCAATACAACACAAAATGGTTCGACTTAAAAAAACTCCCAAAAAACAAAGTAATCGCTTCAGATTACTGGATAATAAAAAACAAACTCAACACCAAAATCGAATTAATAGAAGAAACACTTGACAAAAAAGGAAAGAAAATGAAAATTAATAACAAATAAAGACACACAGAAACTAATTACTAATTGACTTAAGTACTAATGCAAGGGGACGGGATCGAACCGTCGAACGCACCCCGCGTCCAATTCCGCTTGGACCAAACGGAATACGCTTTTGTGCTGTTGTTTAACAACAGCACTACAGAGAATAAAGAAAATGCAAGGGGACGGGATCGAACCGTCGAACGCACTAAGCGGCAGGGTCCTAAACCCTGTGGGTTTGACCACTCCCCAACCCTTGCAAACAAAAACTCTGCAAACTTTGCTTACAGATTATCAGTCACTAAATCTAGTACTAAAGTAACTTGGTCGGAGATACTTTAAAAAAGTTCCTTTAACGATAAAAAACCCGAAAAAAAGCAACTAAAAACAACAAAGAAAGGGTTAAATATTTCAAAGGCAACAGTATAACGGGGTGTATGGGGATGAGTTTAGCAAGATTAGAGGGGGATCTCCTTAGAGCAAAGGATGAAATAGGAAAAGCAAGACAAGCAAATGTAAGTTTTGAAAAAGTCTTGCAAGAAATGAGTATTCTAAAAAGCAGAAGCATAGCAAATCCAAACACAAAAGAACAAATCTTGAGCGAAATGAGAAACAAAGAAATAATTGATTTGTTCTCAAGCATAGAAAATGATTTTGAAGACCTAAGACAAAAAATGGCCCGACAGAGCATAGAAAAAGAAAAAATAGTTGATTTCTTTGAATCAATTAGAACAAAAAAAGGATTCAATTTTTCTGATACAGAAAACACAATTAATTTCCTTGAAAAAAGTGTAGAACTTCTTGACGCAAGCCACATAGCAGTAAGACCAGAATTTATCGGAATGGTAGATTTAGGCCCGCTCGCAATAGAAATGGGTTTAATGAAAAACAATTCAGGAGTAATAGTTGAAAGAGAAAGATTCTCTGAATTCATCGTAGCACTAATCTCAAAGAAAAGCTTCCACGACCTAATCTTTGAAACCGACAAAGCAAAAATGAACCTGCGCGGATCAAAAGAAATAGTTGTAGAATCAGAAAATAGCAATATTAGAACACTTGCAAGAATCACAAAGCCGGAACTAGATTAAAATTTCGGCTTTGCACCCCAAAAAAAAGCTTACTTTTGTCATACAATGACCACTGGCAAAATACCTAACACAAATTTAAAAACACTTTAAATTTCACTTCTTCAATAGATTAAAATATATAGCGGGCTATATTATGGATATGGTTACTATTAGCGCGGATGTAAGTTCACAAATGCTAAAATGGGCAGATACAATGGTAAAAAAAGGATTATACAAAAGCAGAAGTGAAGTTGTTCGCGAACTATTCCGAGAAAAAATGAAACGAGACGAAGGAATCTTAATGTCCCACGCTGCGCTTAGCGAAGCTTGGAAAGATGAAGATGATTCTTATTGGGAAAGCTTTCTTACAAAAGAAGAAAAAAAGGTGTTGAGAAAATGAATCAAGGAGACATTGTACTAGTAATGTTTCCATACACCGACCTTGAAAATTACAAAATAAGACCCGCACTAGTTATTTCAGGAAATGAATTCAATAAACACTTTGAACACTATTTTTGCCCAATAACAACAAAACCACCAGAACAAGGATTTGTTATTTCAAATGAACTAGCAGAAGGAACACTAAACAACCAAAGCTATGTAAAAACAAATATTATCGCCACAATTACAGAAGAACGCATAATAAGAAAAATAGGTTCAATAACAAAACAAAAAACTCAGGAAATCATCCAACAACTCAAAAAGAACTTTAACTAATTCTTTTAAAGCAACAAAAAGCTAATTAACTACTTACTCCAAATCATATTATGCAATTGCGACAACAACCAAAAAGAAAACAAGAAATAAGATACAAAAGACTCAAGCAAAGCAGGATTAGAAGGGCTCTGGAAAAATTTGATGCGATACAAGAGTATACAAAAAAGCGTCAAATTGTTGAAGATGGTATTATGAACACTGGAGGCACCATGCTTGAACATATAAAAGACAACAAAAGTTTTTCTGGATTTGAGAGAGATTGCCCACACACTATTAAATTATATAATCTTCTCCTAAGCAAAGAAATTGGAAAAAAACCTTTGAAGAGAAATGAAGTTCAAGCATTTTATGAAAAAATAGCAGAAAATTATCAAAAATCTTTACAACAAAAAAGAAATTTAAGATAATTATTGAGTTTAATCAAATCAAAAACGCGCTTGCAGTAACACTCGAATCCCAAGAAAATCTTGGTCGAGTTTTAATCATCCAAACTTTTTCAGTATTATCATCAATTACAAGAGCAAAGCCTTTTTGGCGAGGCATTTCAGCGTACAACTTATCAATATCCGTATGCATGTAAGTCGGCCTAAGCGCTCCAACAGCAGCAATATCAGGCTGCGAAGTCATTCTATGAGAAATAAAAATATCACACTGGCTTATAGCATCAGGATGAATTTTTTCAGGACGCTGAGTAGCAAGAATTAAACCTAAACCCGGTTGACGACCAACTCTTACCCACTCAAGAAGAATTGGAAGCGCAATATTTTCTTCATCCTTAGGCATGAACATGTGCGCTTCATCAATCAACAACCAAACAAGAGGCATTTTACTTGAACGCTTATTTTCTTTAATCAACCTAATCTCTTCTTCTTTTCTAAAAAGCATTCTCTGCTCAAAAATCTTTTTCCCAATGAGAGCAACAACAACATCCTTTACACCTTCAGCACCAACAGTTTGACGATATGAAGAAACATCAATTACAGTAATCATTCCAGGAGAAGCAAGATCAGAAATCTTTGTTCCTTCCTTTTCAATTAACCCCCAAAGTTTAACCATTTGAAGCCGAGAAATAACGCCCTGCTTAATATCAGAATTTGATTCTTCATCAGTTTTGATTGCAAGAATAATATCATCAATCCCATAATAAGTACCAATCTTCTCTCTTACTTTTTGAACCGCTCTTGAAAGCAAAATCCCTTCAGGATCCCTCCAAGAAAGTCTAAAAAGCGCCATCCATTCAGTTTCTTCAAGCTCAGAACACTTAAGCGTAAAAGCCCCATCAATCGGCAAACCCTTTTCTTGATAAAATGCTAACTGCCCTTTTGGAACAAGAACTTTAACATCAGTTTTTTGCGCAGTCAAATCCCACTCCTTTAATTCCCCAGTATCCCCAGCAGGAAGTTTTAACCCCCAAAAAATACCAACAGTATCAATCGTAATCGCCGCAACCCTATTTTTAATTGTCGGATCAAGCCGAGCCATTTCTTCCATTAAAACTGCAAGCGTATAACTTTTTCCACCACCCCTCTTCCCGCAAATAAGCATTAAATGAGGACGAGAAACATCAACTAAAACTTTTCTCCCAAGAACAGGCTTTTCTCCACTCGACATTACAATTTTTCCTAAGTAAGCACAACCCTGCGAGCCATATTTTTCAAGATCCTTTAAATCTCTACCCAAAATAGCAGGCTCATTACTAAATTCATCTTGCATGAAGAAAGAACACAGTTGGAGTATTTAATAATTACTTACAAAAAGAAACGAACAAAAATAGGACCCACAAAATCAAATTATACTTGCCAATGTCTAGCTCTTCTTCGAGCGAAGCGAGACAGAAGGATGTCATGCGAAGCCAGTGGAACAAAAGCGACACACTCGGCGTAAACCAACGTGACAGTCACTAACAAATCCGCCGAAGGCCCCGCTCGCAATAGAAATGGGTTTAATGAAAAACAATTCAGGAGTAATAGTTGAAAGAGAAAGATTCTCTGAATTCATCGTAGCACTAATATCAAAGAAAAGCTTCCACGACCTAATCTTTGAAACCGACAAAGCAAAAATGAACCTGCGCGGATCAAAAGAAATAGTTGTAGAATCAGAAAATAGCAATATTAGAACACTTGCAAGAATCACAAAGCCGGAACTAGATTAAAATTTCGGCTTTGCACCCCAAAAAAAAGCTTACTTTTGTCATACAATGACCACTGGCAAAATACCTAACACAAATTTAAAAACACTTTAAATTTCACTTCTTCAATAGATTAAAATATATAGCGGGCTATATTATGGATATGGTTACTATTAGCGCGGATGTAAGTTCACAAATGCTAAAATGGGCAGATACAATGGTAAAAAAAGGATTATACAAAAGCAGAAGTGAAGTTGTTCGCGAACTATTCCGAGAAAAAATGAAACGAGACGAAGGAATCTTAATGTCCCACGCTGCGCTTAGCGAAGCTTGGAAAGATGAAGATGATTCTTATTGGGAAAGCTTTCTTACAAAAGAAGAAAAAAAGGTGTTGAGAAAATGAATCAAGGAGACATTGTACTAGTAATGTTTCCATACACCGACCTTGAAAATTACAAAATAAGACCCGCACTAGTTATTTCAGGAAATGAATTCAATAAACACTTTGAACACTATTTTTGCCCAATAACAACAAAACCACCAGAACAAGGATTTGTTATTTCAAATGAACTAGCAGAAGGAACACTAAACAACCAAAGCTATGTAAAAACAAATATTATCGCCACAATTACAGAAGAACGCATAATAAGAAAAATAGGTTCAATAACAAAACAAAAAACTCAGGAAATCATCCAACAACTCAAAAAGAACTTTAACTAATTCTTTTAAAGCAACAAAAAGCTAATTAACTACTTACTCCAAATCATATTATGCAATTGCGACAACAACCAAAAAGAAAACAAGAAATAAGATACAAAAGACTCAAGCAAAGCAGGATTAGAAGGGCTCTGGAAAAATTTGATGCGATACAAGAGTATACAAAAAAGCGTCAAATTGTTGAAGATGGTATTATGAACACTGGAGGCACCATGCTTGAACATATAAAAGACAACAAAAGTTTTTCTGGATTTGAGAGAGATTGCCCACACACTATTAAATTATATAATCTTCTCCTAAGCAAAGAAATTGGAAAAAAACCTTTGAAGAGAAATGAAGTTCAAGCATTTTATGAAAAAATAGCAGAAAATTATCAAAAATCTTTACAACAAAAAAGAAATTTAAGATAATTATTGAGTTTAATCAAATCAAAAACGCGCTTGCAGTAACACTCGAATCCCAAGAAAATCTTGGTCGAGTTTTAATCATCCAAACTTTTTCAGTATTATCATCAATTACAAGAGCAAAGCCTTTTTGGCGAGGCATTTCAGCGTACAACTTATCAATATCCGTATGCATGTAAGTCGGCCTAAGCGCTCCAACAGCAGCAATATCAGGCTGCGAAGTCATTCTATGAGAAATAAAAATATCACACTGGCTTATAGCATCAGGATGAATTTTTTCAGGACGCTGAGTAGCAAGAATTAAACCTAAACCCGGTTGACGACCAACTCTTACCCACTCAAGAAGAATTGGAAGCGCAATATTTTCTTCATCCTTAGGCATGAACATGTGCGCTTCATCAATCAACAACCAAACAAGAGGCATTTTACTTGAACGCTTATTTTCTTTAATCAACCTAATCTCTTCTTCTTTTCTAAAAAGCATTCTCTGCTCAAAAATCTTTTTCCCAATGAGAGCAACAACAACATCCTTTACACCTTCAGCACCAACAGTTTGACGATATGAAGAAACATCAATTACAGTAATCATTCCAGGAGAAGCAAGATCAGAAATCTTTGTTCCTTCCTTTTCAATTAACCCCCAAAGTTTAACCATTTGAAGCCGAGAAATAACGCCCTGCTTAATATCAGAATTTGATTCTTCATCAGTTTTGATTGCAAGAATAATATCATCAATCCCATAATAAGTACCAATCTTCTCTCTTACTTTTTGAACCGCTCTTGAAAGCAAAATCCCTTCAGGATCCCTCCAAGAAAGTCTAAAAAGCGCCATCCATTCAGTTTCTTCAAGCTCAGAACACTTAAGCGTAAAAGCCCCATCAATCGGCAAACCCTTTTCTTGATAAAATGCTAACTGCCCTTTTGGAACAAGAACTTTAACATCAGTTTTTTGCGCAGTCAAATCCCACTCCTTTAATTCCCCAGTATCCCCGGCAAGAAGTTTTAACCCCCAAAAAATACCAACAGTATCAATCGTAATCGCCGCAACCCTATTTTTAATTGTCGGATCAAGCCGAGCCATTTCTTCCATTAAAACTGCTAACGTATAACTTTTTCCACTACCCCTCTTCCCGCAAATAAGCATTAAGTGAGGACGAGAAACATCAACTAAAACTTTTCTTCCCAGAACTGGCTTTTCTCCGCTCGACATTACAATTTTTCCTAAGTAAGCACAACCCTGCGAGCCATACTTTTCAAGATCCTTTAAATCTCTACCCAAAATAGCAGGCTCATTACTAAATTCATCTTGCATGAAGAAAGAACACAGTTGGAGTATTTAATAATTACTTACAAAAAGAAACTAACAAAAATAGGACCCACAAAATCAAATTATGCTTGCCAATGATCGGCTCTTCTTCGAGCGAAGCGAGACAGAATAGGATGTCATGCGAAGCCAGTGGAGCGAAAGCGACACACTCGGCGTAAACCAACGTGACAGTCACTAACAAATCCGCCGAAGGCCCCGCCCGCAAGCCGGCGTGACGGCTTAGGCAAAGGAGGAGGCCACAACAGCTGTTGAACAACAATTAGTCAAGCCTGTTCAACTGCTGTTAGGGTAAGACAGGAGCCGAGTTCATGCTTGGGGTTGGGGTTGGGCGCATGAAAATGACTTTTTTTCCAGATCTTACACTCACTAGGTGGCCTTCTCTAGCTAATTTATTTAAACGCTGGCTTGCAGCGTTCGTATTTCTATAGGAAAGTCTCAACTGAATATCCTGTGCGGAAACCATTCCGACTTCGGCAATCATTTGCATGATGTGCTGGTCTGGTTCCGAAAGGATTTGTTGCTGAGCTGTGTGGGAGCTATTGGAGTTATTTTTTATTAACAATTCCTCAATCTTTGCGAATTTCTGCTCCAACCTGGCAAGAATGTGGTTGGTTTCTTCTCTTTCTTTTGTAAGTTTGTATAGTAATGCTGCGAGGAATGCTGGGTTAGAGGACTCTTTCATGACCTCTTGCACATCAACGCTCAAGTCATTGAATTCAGGAGATATACGCTTAACAGCGTTAAGTTCACTCAATAACTTTTGGGCATCGTATGAAGAATCATGATTAGCCATAACACTATCATGATACAGTCATGATATTTATATACTTATCCCCTTAAGAAATGCAACCCAAAAAAAGCCTCTAACTTGCCTTTCCAAACCACAATAAAGAACAATAACACAGGCAAAAGAAGTATATAAAACTAATTAATTCAAAAAAATTAAAAAATCTAACCCAAAAATATAAAAAAACAAGATGGTTTGAAAGAGCAATTTGCTCTTTCAAAAATAAAAAAAGTTAAACTAAAGCTCTTCAAAGATAATTACTTTGTTAGAACAATTTCGATTGATGAAACTTTAAGAGGCCTACCATCCATTGTAACTACTTCTTCAGTAGCAATGCTGATATTTATGATTTTAATTGTAGTGTCTCTGTTTCTTACAATTTCAGCAACATCAACAGCTCTTGAAATTGATTTTCCTCTTGCTTTAATTATAACATCTTTAGCACCCATGCCAAATTGTGTTACAACTGCCAAAACATAAGCCATCGCACCTTTTTTACCAATGTAAACAAAGTTGCCTATCGCTTCTTGAACAGGTTCTTTTGAAACTTCCTTAACTTCTCTCTTTGAAACTTCTTTTGTTACTTCCTTTGATACTTCCTTTGCTTCTTTCTTTGATTCTTTTTTTTCAGCCATTGATAGATTCCTCCAAGTATTGCTTAACGAATATCCAATTGAAAATAATTAAAAAGGCATCGAAAAAGAAAAAAAGCTTTAACTTAACAATAATAAAGAAATAAAAAAAATAAAAAGAGAGGGATGAGCAAATGCATCCTTTAGCATTCGCTCACACTTTCACTACATCTACTTTAAGTAGAAAATAGTGTTATTGAATATCCCAGGAGTCATTCCAGGATCATAGTTGAAATAAATTACTGTGCCCATCATTGGGAAACTCTTCTGCTCAAGAATTGCATCGTATGTCTTTGAAATACTTTCTCCTTGAATAAACGCAACTCTTTTTGCTGTTGGAGTTGGAGCTATTTCAAGAGTTCGCACAACAACAGGAGCTTGTCCAATTGGTGGAGCAGTTTCAATACCCTGCATTATTGGGTGTTCATAATCTTCAGCCCAAATTCTGCCAACAACAGTAACTTCTTTTCCTTCAGCGCAAGAAGGCACACCATCAGAACTTGCTATACAATTAGCAGGAACGATATCACCTAATGTAGCTTTCCAGTTAGTTACATCATTTGAAGTATAACCCCCAAAGCCAGCGCTCTGGTATACGCCAGAATTCATTACGACAATTAACTTGCCGCCCTTCTGAACATATTTTTGAAGTGCTTCTCCAAGAGAAACAGTTATACTTTTGTCAGCAATATTACTCTGATCTAAAATAACTATATCATACTGATTGAATGTTTCAATCGAAGCCATTCCAAAAGTGGAAGCTTCTCTTTGTCTCCATGTAACAAAATAAGATAGTCTGTCAAGACCAGCTCTTTCTCCAAGTGAAGGTTCGCCGATAAATAATACATTTACTCTCGCGCTCCCTTTTGGAAGATAAGGTACATCAACAACACCAAAATAGTTTAGTGATGCAATCCCAATTATTACTAAGAGAATTAAAGGAATAATACCTTCAAGGTTTATCCTTTTGCCTGATCCGCCAAGAGCAGGAGCTCCAGCGCCAGCATCTTCTCCTCCTTCATACATTTACAACCCTCTCCTTTCACTTAATCAAATTAATTGATTAAATATTACCTTTTTTGTTGTTTTTAATGGTTTCGCCCAATCAAAAACTCTAGAAAACTAACGGTTTTGTGATTAATAAACCTTACCACAACAAAACCGCTAAAAATTCTTTAGACAAAAATCATCTCCCCATCATTCCAAAATACATTCTTTTTACATACTGGAAATAATTATTGTCAGAATAAAACCATTCAGGAGGATAAGCATAATACGCAACTCTTTCCCCAAGACCAATTGAAGAAGTAGCAATTATTGGCATGTTTTTTGGAATTTTTATTGTTTTACCATCCGCAACTCCGCCATGATTCAAATTAAGCACAATATTTCCAACTGAAGAATCAGAAATAGGTTTTACAATTGAAAAATCACGGTCTTTTGTAATCTTAAAATTAAGTGCCGGAGACGTGCCATAAATTAAAGGATGTTCGCCAGTAACTTCAGCTTCAAGTGCACCAACACTAAAAGGAGTTGTTGGACAACTCACTTGCTTACAATAACTATCCACATATTTTAACCCCAAAAATTCATCAAAATTAACTAAGTCATAACTTGTAGCAGTATCTTTAATTCTAAACCAAGGATTATCAGCGACTTTTGGGCTATTCTCTGAACAATTAACATCAGTTCGCACATTACCAAACTCATCAGAAGGAATTGTTCTAACACCAATTGAATTCCTTTCACAAATAGTATCAGAATAATCTCTTACTTCACCTTCCCCAAATTCAACTCCTGCATCACCAACCCACACAAGCCTACCACCATTTTTATTTACATAATCCATGAACATCAATAACTGATCCGCAGAAAGCTTCCTTGCATGCTCTACAATAACTAATTTATATTTTTTTAAATTTCCAATAGTTACCCTATCCACATGCTGTGCATCAACTGCCCCAACACCAACATACCTTGAATCTTGAAGAAGAGTTTTTAATTTTTCAGGTTCCCCAGTTCCAGAATCCCCATAAACAATCAAAACCCTCGGAGAACCAAGTACTGCATCATACGCTTCACACCAATAAGGAGAAATACTCTTACATTCAACTACCCCAGTCCAAGTGAGAATAAAAAGAACTACAACAATAAGGATTAACACCCCAACAATCTTCATCCCCAAATCAATTTTTTCATCCACCTTAAACCACCAAAAACTACTTTTATAAACCTGTCAGCATTTAATGAATACTAGTATGAGTATTCTCTAACACATATAAAAATGGTGATGTAATGGTAAAATTTGTTAAATCAAAGCCAAGCGAGGCCGGAAGCGGTCCAAGTTCAGCAATCGGAATAATGAGATTCTTTGACGCAGATTCAAAAAGCCCGCAAATGAGCCCATACTTTTTAGTCGGCGTAACAATCGTTTTTATTATAGCACTGCTAGTTCTAAAATCCATGTGGAGATAAAAAAAATATAAAAACTAAAACTCCACAAAAGTATTTTTCTAAAAACCAGTCCTGCAAAAACCAAACTTAAGTTAGGACAACTTGAAATAATAAATAAATTTTAATCAGATAATTAATTAAAAATATTTTGTATAAATTAGAATTAGTTCATTAAAATTAGAATTAACTCATTAAAACTAGAAGTAGGTTATTTTTAGCATCTACTTTATTATTTGAACTTTAGCTTTACCCTTTTGAACAACAACTTCTTTCGCACCATCAAGAACTTTTCCAATAACAAGTGACTTTGCTTGAACCGAGTGCTTAATATCACTAGAAAACATTTGCACCGCTTTTGAAACAATTAAATCATTAGTTTCAATAACTATATCAACAACATCATTTAATGTAAGTTTCATTTCTTTTCGCAATTCATTAACCTGTCTTATTAATTCTCTTGAAGCACCTTCAACAAGCAATTCCTCTGTCAAATTCAAGTCAAGTTCCACTTTAACTTCAGCACCATCACGAAGTTCAACCATTTTAACATTTAATTCATCCATTATCAAAAGGAAATACTGAATCTTGATTTTTGCCCCATAAATAATAACTTTACTTAACGGTTGTTTTACAGCAACACCAGATTTTTTTCTTTCATCAAGAGCTTTTGTAACAACTGCTCTTACTTCAACCATTTCTTTTCCAATACGCTCATCAATCAAAGTTTCATTAAAGAGAGGCCATTTTTCTAAGTGAATTGAAGCAGGAGTTGTAAAATTTGTCCCCCTAAGCGACTGGTAAATTTCTTCAGCAATAAAAGGCGTAACTGGCGCAATCACTCTTGACAAAGAATCAAGAGCATAAGCAAAAGTATTAATTGCAGCTTGTTTTTCTTTTACATTCTCGCTTTTGAAACGATCCCTGCTTCTCCTAACATACCAAGTAGATAAATTATCAACATAATTTAACACATCAGCACAAACAAGCGTTGTATTATAATCATCCAAATTCCTTGTAGAATTCCTGATTAATGATTCAGTTTCACTAATTAACCACTTATCCAAAATATGCTTTGAGGACTTATCATCAAAAGTTTTATTGCTTTTCGCAAAAAGTTCATAAAAGTTTTTAATATTCACAAGCATTGTAATTAATTTTCTGTGAACTTCTTTTACATTATCATCAAGGAAATTTAAGTCCTGAGCACGCATTAATTGCGAAGACATCAAATAAAATCTCATTGCATCCGCACCATACAAATCAAACAATTTATTTGGATCAGTATAATTACTTTTTGACTTAGACATTTTTGCACCATCAGCAGAAAGAATTGTTCCTGAAACAACCACGTTTTTGAAAGGCGCCCTATCCATTAAAAGTACGCCAAGAACATGCATATAATAAAACCACGCCCTCACTTGAGCAATATATTCCGAAATAAAATCAGCAGGATAATTATTTTCCATCCAAGATTCATTCTCAAACGGATAATGCTTTGCAGCATAAGGCATGCTCCCTGATTCAAACCAACAATCAAGAACTTCAGGAACCCTAGTCATTACTTTTTTACACGAACAATTCAAATGAATGCCATCCACAATGTGCTTATGTAAATCAACATCAGTTGGCACATTTTCAATTGCGTTTTCTTTTAGTTCTTCAACGCTTCCAATAACTTTTATTTTTCCGCATTCACATTTCCAAACAGGAATTGCAGTAGCCCAAAAACGATTTCTTGAAATACTCCAATCAGGAGCAGTTTCTAAAATATATTTAAACCGCCCTTCCTTGACTCCCGCAGGATACCAATTAATTTCCTTTGCCCTGTCAAGCAATTTTGGTTTAATTTTTTGAATATTAACAAACCAAGAATCAACCGCATTGTAAATTAAAGGAGTTTCACACCGATAACAAAACGGATAAGAGTGAGTATAATCTTTTGCCTCAACTAAAAGCCCTCTTGAATAAAGATCCTCAATTACATCAACATCAAGTTTTTTGAACCACTTACCAATCCAAGCACTTGGACCAAGAACAAGTTTTCCATCTTTTCCAATATGTTGAATTACTGGCAAATTGTATTTTTTTATCATTTCAAAATCAAAATCACCATAATTAGCCATGTGCACAAGCCCAGTTCCTTCTTCAGCAGTTACACCAGCGGAACCATCAATAACATAAAAGCCTTTTTTCCCACTAGTAGGCAAATCATAAAGCGGTTCATACTCAAGCCCAAGAAGTTCACTTCCTTTAACTTCCTTAACAAACTCAAATTGCTTGAAATTCTTTTCAACAAGCTCTTTTACCAAAATAAACTTTTTCCCAAACACATCAACCATTACATAATTTAGTTTTGGGTTTATTGCTATGGCGACATTCCCAATCAAAGTCCAAGGAGTAGTAGTCCAAGCGAGCAAATATTCATTTTCTCTCCCCTTAATTTTGAATCCAACAGTAGCAGTTTTTTCTGTAACATCCTTATACGAATTATCCATTTGGATTTCAGAATTTGCAAGCGGAGTTTGACACCTTGGACAATACATCAAAATCTTTTTGCCCTCATAAATATAACCACTATCATAAAATTTCTTAAACATCCACCAAACGGTTTCCATGTAAGTTGAATCCATTGTTTTGTAAGAATTATCAAAATCAATCCATTTTCCTAAAGTGCGAACAGTATTCTTCCATTCACCAGCAAAATACAAAACTTTTGAGCGACAAAACTCGTTAAACTTAGAAACACCCATTACTTCAATTTCCTGTTTATTTTTTACTCCAAGTTCTTTTTCAGCAATATTTTCAATAGGAAGCCCGTGACAATCCCAACCCCACTTTCTCTCAACCCTAAAACCCTTCATAGTCCAATACCTTGGAAAAACATCCTTGCTAGTTAAACCCAAAATATGACCGTGATGAGGAACACCAGTCGCAAAAGGAGGACCGTCATAAAAAACATACTGCTTATTTTCAGGTCTTTCTTCTACTGAACGCTCGAAACACTTATTTTCTTCCCAGAATTGGGTGACTTTATCTTCAAATTCTTTTCTTCCCATTAAATCACAAATAATAATTCTTTTTTTAAACAAATCAAATTTATTGCATGGCAATACTATATTTATTTTGGATGGTCGCTAGCGGATTCGAACCGCTGACCACTAGTGTATAAGACTAATGCTCTGACCAGGCTGAGCTAAGCGACCAATATATCCATTATTTTGATTCTGCTTTGCAGAACTAAAATATCATAGTTTACACTAACTTAAAATGAATGAATCAATTCAAAATTAGTGCACTTGTTCTTATAGCTAAACAATTCAAAGTTGAATGGCATGCCGAAGGCTGTCTTTAGTGCAGGTTTTGCATAACAATGCAAAAAGTGCACATCGTATGGCCAACCACCCTGAAGTAAATTTTGATGCCATAATAACACTAAAATAAAGAATGCTGCAAGAGTTTAAAAAACTGCCCTTTAAGGCGTAAACTTACTTCTTTTTTCGTAATTCTTTAACAATGATTTTTGCTTCATCCTGCATTGCAAAACCAAAACTTAGTCCAACAATTAGAGCTAATGCGAAAATAAAGCCCCCAAAAGCAATTAAGAAAGCCCATTCAAGCATTTCAGTAGGAAGCCCTATCATCTTAACACCCATAACAACCGCAATATAAACAATAGCAACTTCAACAATAAGCCCAGCGATTTTTCTAAAAGAATGTTTTGTTAATTCAATTGCATTTCTAGCATACCTAGCAATAATTAATCCAGCAATTACCACAACAACAGCAGCAATCACAGTAAGACTAAAATTAATCCAAAAACCAAGCACCTCACTTATAGTAGAAAGACTCACAAGCGTCACTGCCTGCTTCAAAAAAACAAAAAAAACATACCACTTAACAACCGAACCACCAATTTCTGAAATCTTTTTATTTCCAATAGAATTTGATAATTTGTTTTCAATAATCCAATCATCAAGATGAAAAGACTTTAATAATTTTACAATAAAAAGCTTAGCAAGCCACCCAATAACATAACCAGCAATAATCAAAACAGCCGCAGCAAAGATTAACGGCAACTGCTCTGCAAAAGCAACTCCTAATTGACCAGGCACAGCAAAAATCGAATTAACTACATTCGAAACAATATCAGCCATGACAATATCAATCAAGGTAATGATTTTAAATCAAACTATTCTTAATAAATAGATAAAAAATATAGCAGAGTGCAACTTTGCACTCCACTAAAAAAAGTTTTTTTAATTTATTATTTAATTATTTTAATTTAATTATTTTAATTTAATTATTTTAATTTAATTATTTTAATTTAATTATTTTAATTTAATTATTTTAATTTAATTATTTTAATTTAATTATTTTAATTTAATTATTTTAATTTAATTATTTTAA
>Ga0247841_10003348_pt1 | contig 29967 bp, 40 predicted proteins | sample LaCruzMarch2015__2_FD_192410 | JGI IMG/M metagenome (GOLD analysis project Ga0247841, IMG submission 192410) | Freshwater microbial communities from meromictic Lake La Cruz, Castile-La Mancha, Spain - LaCruzMarch2015_18m | ecosystem: Environmental > Aquatic > Freshwater > Lake | place: Spain... | reverse complement strand
TACAACTAGCTCATAGAAATAAGTAGTTGTTTAGAAATAAATAACTATGTGCAATTCATCCGCCCCTTAAAAGGGTCGGATTTCTTGCATAAGCTTTAAGAATAAGCGAAGGAGCTCATTTAACTCTAAAATATCATAAAGAATTAGATGAGGCAACAAAGAAGAGATTAGGAACAACAGGAAGGGGGATAGGACCAACTTATACAGACAAAGTTGCAAGAATAGGAATTAGAATGATTGATTTATTTGATGAAAGAGGTTTATTGGAAAAATTAGTTGAGAATTCAATTTATTATAAGCAGTTAGTTGGGATTGAAGGGGGAACTAAATTTCAGGCAAGGGATGTTATTGATGAACTAATAAATAATAGAGAGAGATTGCTTCCATTTATTGAAAGAGATGTTGGAAAATTATTAGATAAATATAATGGAAGTTTATTGTTTGAGGGTGCTCAGGGAACTCTTCTTGATGTGGATTTAGGAACCTATCCATTTGTAACTTCTTCTAGCACAACAATTGGTGGAGCTTATACAGGAGCAGGGAGATTTATAAAATTTGACAGGATTATAGGAATATTAAAAGCATATAATACAAGGGTTGGAGAGGGGCCATTTCCAACAGAGCAGAAGGATGTTGATGGAGAAAGATTAAGACAAAGAGGAGGAGAGTTTGGAGCTACAACAGGAAGACCAAGAAGATGTGGTTGGTTTGATACACCTGCTGCAAGATATGCTGTTCAGGTAAATGGCATCAATGAAGTTTCTTTTACTAAATTAGATGTCTTAGATAAAGAACATATAATTCCAATTTGTGTTGGCTATGAAAAAAATGGAAAGAAAATAGATTATTTTCCTATTAGAGAGTTAGATAAAATTAAGCCAATATATGAATATATGGCAGGATGGAATTCTAACACAACAGGAATTAGAAATGCTAAAGATTTGCCATATGCTGCAAGAAAATATATAGATAAAATTAGTTCATTAATAGGAGCACCAATTAAAAGAATAGGTGTTGGACAGGGAAGAGAACAAACAATTTCCTGTTAAATACTTAAAATTTTTAAGAAAAATTTATTAACTAAGTTCTTGCTTGGCAATACTTCTTATTGCATAAATTGCTTTGTCTGCTTCTTCTAAGGTGTTGTATAAACCAAAGGAAATTCTAATTGCTCCTGGGAGCTGAAGCTCTCTGCCTTCTTGTTTTGCATCGAGAATTTCTTGTAAAGGCAGTTGGTGAAAACCCATTAATTTTGCTATATAAGGACGAGCACAGAAACATCCGTTTCTTACACTTATTCCATAATTATCCAATGCAACTGCAACTTTTTGATGATTTTTTAATTTATGCTCTCCAACATTAAAGGCAATAACTCCTGTTTTGTCTCCTTTGCTAAAATTATCTAATCCGAGAATATTGACTGATTTTATTTTTTTTAACTCACTAATAAAATAACTTGCGACTCCTGTTTCGTGTTTATGCGCTCTTTCTAACCCGATGGATTCAAGCCAATCAATGGCAAATTTCCATTCCAATATACCTTCAAGATTTCTTGTCCCTAATTCAAATCTCTCTCCTGCTTCTGCAGAAGTATCATAATCTAGAGTAACATATTTTACAGCTCCCCCACCCATTACTAAATTATTAAGATATTGCTGGCTGGATTTTTTTACAAATAATGCGCCAACCCCCATTGGACCATACATCTTATGTGAAGAGGCTCCTGCAAAATCTACATCAAGCTCATCTAAATTAATAGGAAGATGTCCTGCTGACTGTGCAATATCTAAATAAATTTTTGCATCTTTTCCTAAAATTGATTTTATTTCTGAAACAGGATTGATTATTCCTGTCACGTTTGAAACATGAACAAGATTCATGAGGATTTTTCCTGGCTTATAATGTTCTACAATCGATTGTAGAAAGCCTAAATCTAATCTTCCATCAAAAGGGCTTACAGGAACATATTCAACATCTGCTCCATTTAGCTTTGCAAAATTTCTAGCAGTTACCATCTGAGAGGTATGTTCCATTTCAGTAAGAATTAACAAATCACCTTTATTAAAAGCAAATCTTGTGCTTACAAGATTTGAACTTTCTGTTGTGCCTGATGTAAAACCAATATCATAATTATCAGCGTGAAAAAAAGATTTCAGAGAGTCTTTGCATAATTCATATTCTCTTTGCGCTCTTTTTGCTTCTTCACTATTCTTAGAATGATTGCTTCCTCTTAAAAAATTCCTTCTTCTTGAAAATGCCAAATCTCTAACACTTTGAGGCTCTTGGGATGTTGCAGCATTATCAAAATATATTCTTCTTTTTTCTAGTTCTGGAAAATCTCTTGCTATTATATCTACTAATTCTGGTAGTATGTCTGGAAAGAATTCGCTTTGTTTTCCATCTGCATAGACTTTTTTGAGATCTATAAAACCTTCTGCATCTGCATATGCCCCTAGTCCTTCTCTCATCTGTGGTTTAGAAATATAAGCTTTATAAATTTTTGCATGCTTAAAAACCGAAAGATTTAAATATAAGTTAACACCCTTTACATTTAAATAAAATGGTACAAACAAACAAACCATGCAATGAAAGATGTCCAATGTGTTTCTTAGAAGAAGCTATGTTGTTTGCATCTGGAAAGGGCGAGCATGTCCTATATGCAGCACCCCCAAGAGGCGGAGTTGCAAGTATACCTCCAACAAAGGAGATAGTCAGGGACTTGTTAAAGCAGGCTATTGCAGGAAACTGCAACAAATATATGGCTGATGTAAATGGGCCATGGAATAAGCTTGCAGAAACAGCAGAGAAACTTGGAAGAGACTATGACGGATATGTTGTGGAAAGGGAAGAGTTAATTAACGGCGCCAATATGGCTTACAGTTAAAATGAACCTTTCGCATCTTTTGAAAGAACAGATGAGTGTATCTAGAGGATGCACAGAAGTAGGTGCAATTTCACTAGCAACTTCTCTTGCTTATAATTCTATTAGAGGATATATTCCAAACTGGGTTTTTGAAAAAGCAAAGGAGAAATCAGCATTAAAACTTCCTTGTGTTGATAAAATTGAAATAACTCTGGATAGAAATGTCTATAAAAATGCTTTTTCTGTCGGAATTCCAAACACAAATGGCGGCTCTGGAATAGAATTAATGGCTGCTTTAGGGATTTATTGTGAACCTGAAAAAAAATTAGAATTATTAGGAGAGATAAATCCTGAAATACTTGCAAGAGCTAAGGAAATTGCATCATCAGGAGTTGTCTCTGTAAATGTAAGAGATAATTGGACAGGAAAATCTAACTTAGATGTAAATGTAAAAATTAAAAGTGGAAAATCAGAAGGGGCTTGCAGGATTTATGGAAGTCACACAAATGTAGTTTATGTTGGAAATAATCATGGAACAATTTATAATAGGGAAATTGAACAGAAAGAAGAATCTCATTCTTCTGCTGAAAAAATTATGAAGTTAAAATTTTCTGACTTAATAGAATTTGTTAAAGAAATGGGTAGAGAAGATAGAGATTTTATTCTTGATGGGATAAATAGAAATGATGCTGCTGCTAAAATTGGGCTTGAAAATCAAGTTGGTTTAGGTATTGGAAGAAATATGCAAAAGCTCATTGATGCTGGAAAATTAGGCGGATATGCTGCCTATGCACAAATGCTTACTGCTGCTGCATCTGATGCGAGAATGGGTGGTTGGAATGTACCTGTTTCCACAAGTGCTGGCTCTGGAAATCAGGGAATTGTTGTGACAAATCCAATTCATGCGGTTCACAAACTTGTTAAAGGGGATAAAGATAGGCTTATTGAGTCTGTTGCTCTTGCTCATTTAGTTACAATTTACTCGTCGGCATTTAGTGGATATTTGTCTGCTCTTTGTGGCTGTACTGTTAAAGCAGGAATAGGGGCAAGTGCCGGAATGGCTTATTATTTTACTAAAGATGCTGAAATTGTTTCCGAATCTGTAAAACATACTGCTGCAAATATACCCGGGGTTATTTGTGATGGAGCAAAACCAGGATGTTCTGAAAAATTATGCACTGCTGCAAATACTGCTGTCTGCTCTGCTTTACTGGCTGAAAGTGGTGTTACTGTTCCGTGTTCAAATGGTATTGTTGCAAAAACAGCAGAAGAAACAATAAGAAATATTGGTACAATATCTCAAGGTATGATTAGTTTGGACAAGGTAATAGTTGAAATTATGGAAGAAAAGCAAAGTTTATAAACTAAGTATCAGCAAAGGTATAATGGAATCTCTTGAGACAATATTACATGTTAGGGATTTAACATTGATTAAAGAAGATAGAATAATTCTGGATAATGTAAATATTCAAGTTAAAAAAGGAGAAGTTTGCGCAATTTTAGGAGATAATGGGGCTGGAAAAAGTAGTATGGCTTATACAATCATGGGACTTTCTGATTTCAAACCAACAAGGGGCAGGATTATTTTTCTTGGGCAGGATATTTCTTTATTAAGTATAAATGAAAGAGCAAAAAGGGGTATAAGCCTTGCCTGGCAAGAGCCGACAAGATTTGAAGGACTGCAAGTAAAAGATTATTTAACTTTATCTTGCAAAGATAATCCTACTAAGTATTTGGAAATGGTGGGTTTAGATGGGAAAAAATATTTGGAAAGAGCAGTAGATAATAGTCTAAGTGGTGGTGAGAGAAAAAGAATAGAACTTGCTTCGATTTTATCACTTAAGCCAAAATTAGTAATATTGGATGAACCTGATTCTGGAATAGATATTTTAGGAATGGGTTATCTTAAAAAGATAATTGATGGGTTTAAATTAGAGGGGAGCAGCATATTACTTATAACACACCAAAGAGATGTTTTACAACTTGCAGATTCTGCATATTTGCTGTGTAATGGGAGAGTAAATTATCAAGGGGAAGCAAAAGAGGTAACTAAATATTATAGGGCAAAATGCTCAAAATGTTCTGAAGGAGGAAAAAATAATGGGGAACCATAGCGGACATGAATGCCTGCTTAGAGCTTATGGGGATGTTGGGGGGAATTTAGATATTTTTAATGATAAAAAATATGCGCACCTTATTGTTGATGGAAATAAAGTTTGCAGTTCACAGGATTTAGATGGGCTTGTTATGGATGCTAAAGAAACAGAAGATGGGGTTGATATTGATTTTGTTTTAAAAGCAGGATATGTTATTGAAAAACCTGTTCATCTTTGTTTTGGAGTTGTTCCTGAAAGAGGTTTGCAAAAAATAAATGTAAAAGGCATTGTTGAAGATAATTCTTCTATTGACTTGATGGCCTATTGCGTATTTCCAAATTCAATAGAAGTAAGGCATATGATGGAAGCTTATTTTGAAGTTGGAGAGGGAGGGCATTTCGGATATTCTGAAACTCATTTCCATGGAAACAATGGCGCTATTGTAAATCCAAAAGCAAAAATTGTGTTAAAAAGGGCAAGTCATTTTAAAACATTATTTTCATTATTAAGAGGAAGAGTTGGTAATTTGAATATTGAATATGATGTAGAAGGTGAGGAGAAAAGTACAGCAGATATGACTGCAAAGGTTTATGGGAGTGGAGAGGATAAAATAAGAGTTTCAGAAGCATCTTATTTAAGAGGAAAAGATGCAAAAAGTTTGATTAAAAGCAGAATTTTTGTAAAAGACAAAGCAGAAAGTATTGTTGAAAGCAAAATAGAGGCATATGAAGCAGGAGCAAGAGGGCATGTTGATTGTATAGAAACAATATTAAATAATGCAAGAGCAAGGGCAATTCCAATTGTGGGTGTTTTCCATGAAAAAGCAAAAGTAACTCATGAAGCATCCATAGGGAGTGTTGATAAAAAACAAATTGAAACACTTATGGCCCATGGATTAAGTGAAGAAGATTCAATAAAATTAATTGTTAGCGGGATGTTAAGATAAGCAGTAGAAAAGTTTATAAATAAAATATAAAACTACAATAAAATAAGCAAAATATAAAATGGCAAAAAATGTTTTAATAACAGCAGGACCAACACGTGCCTATATAGATGCAGTAAGATATATTAGCAATTTTGCAACAGGCAGACTTGGTGTTGAAATTGCAGAAGAAGCCTATGCAAGAGAATATAATGTCAAGCTTGTTTATGGGCCTGGAACTGCAAAAGTGCCAGGTTATATACCAAAAATTGATGTGGAGACTGTTGATGAGATGCTGAAAGCTGTTTTAGATAATATACAAGAGGCAGATATTTTTATTGCAAATGCTGCTGTGCTTGATTTTGCACCAAGGCGAGAGGATAGAAAAATAAAATCTAATGCAGAAAAACTTGTTGTTGAATTTTATGCTACTCCAAAAATAATCAAAGAAGCTAAAAAAGCTGCAAGAGCTGAAACAGCTTTTGTGTTGTTTAAGCTTGGATATAAGATGAAAAAAGAAGATTTGATTGCAGAGGCAAGAAGCTATGGTGGAGATATTTGTGTTGCCAATGATTTATCTGAGATTCACGGAAACAAGCATCATGCATATATATTGACTGGAAATAGAGAGATAGAGGTGCATACTAAAAGAGAGATTGCTAGAAAGATATTTGATTGTTTAGAAGGAAAATTATAAAAAACAATATGGTAACTTGCTAATACTCTAATTAATAATAAAAATAATATATATCAATTAAATTATGTTAGAGTTATTAATTTTAATAAGATATTCTCAAAGATAATTATGTTAATTTAAACTAATTAAGCAGACAATCTACTTAATAGTTAAAAACTGCAAAAAAGGAATTTTATTTCTTTAAAATTTCTTTAAAAACACCCAGAACTTTTTCTAACTCTTCTTTTGATGCTGAAAATGTAGAAATTTTAAATTGTTTTGTCAAGCCTGGTTTTATACCCCAAATGTTATTTTTTTGCAATTCATCATATAAGAAAAATCTTCCTCGTTTATGGGTTTGTGAAGCTTCAAACAAACCAGGAGCTTCAAAAAACATTAAATCATGATTGTGGGGCTTTTCTCCTAGCTGAATTATTCCTAATTTTTCCATTTCTTCTGAAAACCATCTTGCTTTTTCAACTTGTTTTTTCCAGTCAGCTACTCTTTTCCTAACATATGGAAAAGATGCCATCATTGTCATTATTGATGCTCCTCTTGCAGTACATCCTAATGCTTCTAGTTCTTTTGATTTATAGCATGATGAAACTCGAAGAACTTTTTCTTCCCATTTTTTCTTCATTCCAACAACACCTATTGGGCCTGATGATGCCATGCTTTTATGTCCTGAACCAATTATAAAGTCAGCACCTAAAGAATTCATGTCAATAGGCATTCTTCCTACTGCATAGGCGCCATTTACAATATAGGGAACATTATTCCTTAGTGCGATTTCTCCAAGTGTTCTTGCATCAGGAAGATTTCCATAACTTCCATCAGGATAGGTTAAGAGAATAACTGCTGGTTTATGCTCTTTTATCAGCTTTTCATAGTCCCTTACATTTATTTTAAATTCAGGATGTCCTGAGTTTGGAACTTGGATTATATTTAAGCCTGCTCTTTCTGCTGCAACATAGGTTGAATAGTGCTTATTGCCGTCAACAATAATTGTGTCTCCTGGCTTTGTTATTGCATGAAGAACTGCAAAGATTCCATCTCTTGCTCCCCCTGTTATTCTTGCTATGTCTGAGCCTAGAAACTTAGGAAGTTGATCATAAACAAACTTTCTTATTGGTGGTTCGTCTATTTGATCAAGTCTACCATTACAATAATCACAGACAGAATAACCATCTCCAAATTCTACTAAAACTTTCCTTGCTTCTGGTGTTAGGATTCCTCCTGTCTGCAGTGGATTTAAATTAATCCTGTCTTTATTCGGTCTTGTATATACCATTTGTTCTAAACTCATAAGCCTCCCTCTTTATTTGGTTTATTAGCTTGAATTTCTACAAATGTGTATCCTTTTATTCCAAATCTCTTTTTTTGCCCTTCCATATAGTTTCTTACATCTTGTGGAATTCTTAAATTTATGTCTGTAAGAGATCTGACAACTTTTACCTTATGAGTTAAAGGAAGATTTCCTCGTTCTATTTCATAGGCTGCTTCATTTGCAATTCCTGAAATGTAGGTTTTTCCTGAATAAATTCCAGAAGCAGTTATGTCTGGATAAATATTACCCTCTCTAACGCAGACAAAATTCATTCCAGCAGGGCCTATTAGTTTTTTCCCTTCTTCTGTTTCTACAAGCTCTACTTTAACTTTATCATCTTCATAGGCTGTAACTCTGCATGGAGCAATTCTGTCTTTTTCTGCTCTTGCTACTTCTTCTATTGACTTTGCAATTCCTTTACCCCAAGGTGTTTCTGGTTGTTTTATATATACAATTGCGTCTGCTACTTCTTGGTCTGAAAAGTTTCTTCCATAGAATTGAGGATAAACAAGTTTTCTTATGTCGTCATGATTTCCCAAAACCATTACCAATCTTTCTATACCAAATCCTGCATTAAAAACAGGATATCTAATGCCAAAATTAGCAAGCGATATTGGAGAATACATCCCTATATCTGCTATTTCAAGCCATTTGCCATTGTGCTTGACAAAAACTTCTTCTTCCTGCTGTGAAGCATAATATTTTGATGTTGCTTTTTTTGTTTCAAATTTTGTCTCTGCAAAACCATATTTTTTAAGAATATCTTTTGTAAGCTCTCTTCCTGCTTCAAGACTCATTTCAGGAGACATCACAACTATAGATGCTGAATGATGAACTTTTAGATGTCCTTCATCTTCTCTTTGCTCATTTCTATATCTTGGGCCAACTGCAAATAATGCAAGAGGATATTCTGCTGTTTCCTGCATTGCTGCTAAAGTATAATACCATGCTCCTGTCATATGGCTTCTTAGAGTCATATCAGATGGCACTGGCTTTAATGCTCGTAATTCTGGAAAAACATTTTGCAATATTGATGTTGCCTGCTCTTGTTTAATTTTAAGATTAGTGACAAAAGCTTCAACAACATTATCTCCTTCTATTGCTCCTTTTTTATAATCTCTTAACAAGTTTTGCAGGGCTTGAGGATTAAACTCTCCGATTATTGATTCTACCATTGCTATTTTTTCTTTACTTAATCCAATATCAGGACGAGGTATTGTTGCTAGATAAAAAGCTCTATCAAGAATAACAGGGGCTTCTGGTCCGTATTGCTTATAGACATCTGAATCAGGAATTAAACTCCTATTTTCAATTTCAGTATACCCTAAATCTACAAGTAGCTTTCTTGAGTATTCCATCATATCTCTTACAGGATGGAATTTTCCCTTTCCTTTCAGCATGACTTTAGTATTTCTTGGTAAAAGTTTAGCTGACTCTACCCAAGTTGTTTCAAAGTCTTTTGCAGCATCTGCTTTAATTTTATTTAGATCTAACATTTTGTAATTCTTGAGTAACATCATTATTTAAACCTTTCTAAGATGAAAAGGAAGCACGGGGGGAGAATCGAACTCCCGAAAAGAAGCTCTGCAGGCTTCCGCAGTACCATTGTGCCACCCGTGCTTGGTTTTGAGTATGAAGGTTAATGATATTACAAATACCTAGTTTAAAATACCTCCGGAAGATTTAATATAGTTGAACTTAGAAAAATTAAAAATATACTTAAGCGAAACAGAGATAAACACCAATAGAGCTCATTCTAGAAAAAACTTTCTCTTGTTTTGGTGCCTCATGTTTATTTGCCATGATATTTTACCATAATCTGTGTTTATAAATTTTGTGGTAGACAAAATTAAAAGCGCGGGGGTGGATTTTAACCACCGTAGCTGGTTTTGCAGACCAATGCTTTAAACGCTAAGCTACCCGCGCATTGTTTATTTTTGTTCTTGTGTTGGAATATTTGATTTTAAATTATCTACTGATTCTAATTCTTTAGCTGAAAGAGCTCCTGTTACATGTTTTGAAAGTTCTTCTGTATCTGAATTATTCTTCCATTCTTTTGATTCTATTTCATCTCTTGACAAGGCACACTTTGATGTTTCATGACTTGAGAAGACATCTGTTTCTACACACGTTGATATGGGCATATCATATTTCTTGCAAATTTCCATTAAAGGGGTTAGAATATCTCTACGAATTTCTTTAGACAGAGTAAGAGTTATTCCTTGCTCTGAACCATTTTCTTTATAGTAGTCTATAAATTTGCTATGAACTAAAGGAGGAACATCTTCATTTAATCTCATTGATTTTGAGATTATCATTTTAACTCCTGCATCTTTAAAAATTCTCACCATTTCGTCTAATTCTTCCCTTGTTTGACCTTGCACACCATTGACAGATGGAACAATTGGCTCAACTTTAATTCTTACAGACTTTCCTCTTGCAGAAAGTTCTTTTATTGCTGCAATAGTCTCTGAGAAAGGGGGAACTTGCCCATAGAATATTGATCTAGGATCATTTTCATGGAGTGATGCAATAGTTACATCTATATTTACTTTTGGACTTTTTATAATTTGAAAGTACTCATCTTCTAATAATTTTTTTGGGTTTCTTGTCATTATTAAAATAGTAAAGCCATTTTTGACTAATTCGTTCAAGGCAAATAAAGTGTCTTTCTGCTCATTTTCAATAGGTTGAAGACAGTCAGTACTTGAAGATACCATTACTACAAGATGATTAAGACCAAACTCTTTTGCTCTTTTTATGTCGTGAATTAAAGATTCTCTAAATTTTGTTTTTGGTGTTGGCTGTCCGTGTTTAAACCACGCATAGCAATATTTACATTTATAGTGGCATCCAAGATAGGGAATTACTACAAAACGAAGAGAGCATGGGAGGTCTTTTCCCCATCTAAAAGCAGCATAAACTTTCATTGCCCAGCTCCTTTTTTCGTATTGAATAACCCTTTCAGGTACGGTTTTATCAAGGATATTTGATTTCATGATTATAAATTATATTAATTTATTTTCAAAACTATATTCTTCACCTTCAAAAAAAATCTTTAATACATCTAAAATTCTTACATTGCTTTGCTCAGGAGATTGATATACTATACCCGATAATTTTAAATTAGTATTAGATTCAGAAGCAGTTTTTAGAATGGCTTCTATCCCGCATAATGAAATATCATCAATCATTGCAAGTTCTGCGGTTCTTGCTTGAAGAAAAGATTTTCCAGCCTGTAAATAAAATTTAATCTGATTTCTTAGAGGATCTTTTATGCGAACAATACCTCTTGGAATACCCGCGACACAAATTGCTGTTTGAGGAGATACTCCTGCAAGTTCAGGTAGATTATAGGTTGTGTAATCCATAATAGTTAATAGTGTTAACTTATATATAAATGTTTCTATTATCGTTAAAAGTAAAATAAAAATTGCGGAAAATAGTTAAATAGACACAATAAGTTAATAGTGTTAACTTATATATAAATGTTTCGTTTTTCAAAAAACAAATATATATTTAAATGCAGATTAATTTAAATTATAAAATGGTGCTAAGATTATATAACACGCTGACAAGAAAGAAAGAAGTATTTAAGCCAATAAAAAAAGGAGAAGTTGGAATGTATAGCTGTGGACCTACTGTTTATGACTATCCACATGTTGGAAATCTGAGGGCTTTTTTATTTTCAGACTTGCTGAAGAGATGGCTAATTTTTAAAGGGTTTAAAGTGAAACAAGTTATGAATATAACGGATATTGATGATAGGTTGATTGAGAAAAGTGAGGGGGATATGAAAAAGCTAAAAGAAATAACTCTAAAATATGAAAAAGCGTTTAAGGAAAATTTGAAAGAGTTGAATATAATTCCTGCAACATATTATCCAAGGGCAACAGAACATATAAATGAAATTATTGAGATTGTTAAAAAACTTGAGAAGAATAAAAAAGCATATAAAACAAGTGATGGGATTTATTTTTCAATTAAAAAATCTAAGAATTATGGAAAATTAGCTAATCTAAAGAGTGAAGGTTTGATGGAGGGAACTAGAGTTAATACTGATAAATATGATAAAACTAATGCACAGGACTTTGCATTGTGGAAATTTTGGCAGGAAAAAGATGGAAGTATTTTCTGGGATAGTGAAATTGGAAAAGGAAGACCTGGCTGGCATATTGAGTGTTCTGCAATGTCTTCAAAATATCTTGGAAAACAATTTGATATACATACGGGTGGAATAGACTTGATTTTTCCACACCATACTAATGAAATTGCACAGTCAGAAGGGGCAACAGGAAAAAAATTTGTTAATTATTGGATTCATAATAATTTTATAATGGTTGATGGGAAGAAAATGTCAAAAAGTCTTGGAAACTTTTATGTTTTGCAAGATTTATTAAATAAGGGCTGGAGTTTGAATGTAATAAGATACCTATTACTATCTTCACATTATAGGCAGGAATTAAATATAACAGATGATTTATTAAAAGCGAGTGATTTTGCAGTTAAAAGAATATTTGAATTTTTAGATAACTCTAGGGATAAGAAGGATAATAAGGAGATAGAAAAAGAGATTAAAAAAGCGAGAAAAGAATTTGAAAAAATCATGGATGATGATTTAAATATTACGGGAGCTCTTGCTCCAATATTTATATTCATAAGAGAAGCAAATAAGTTGGGGGCTGGAAATAAAGCTTATAATTTTATTAAAGACATAAGTGACAATGTTCTTGGATTGAAAAAAGAAGAAAATGAAATTCCAATAGAAGTTGAAAAGCTGGCAAAGGAAAGAGAAGAAGCAAGAAAAATTAAAGATTGGAAAAAAAGCGATAAATTAAGAGATAAATTAAAATCTCTTGGCTGGGAAGTTGCTGATATTCAAGAAGGTTATAAATTAAAGAAGATATAAAAATGTCAAAGAAGAATAAAACTAAAGTTGAATTTGAGATGAAATTTAATCCTGCTTTAGATAAATATGAACCTGAACTGCCTGTTATTAAAAAGAAAATCAGCAAGAAACAAGAAAAAATAAGAAATAAAAAGGCAATTTGGCTCTTGATTATATTGGCTTTTATTTTCGGCAGTTATTTGCTATATCTTCTTATTAAATATTTATAAATAAAAAACACAAAGGGCACTCCACCCTAAAGGGTGGAGTTTGTGAAGCCCTTTGTATTTAGGATGCTCAGAGATTAAAACCAGTAAAGTAACGACCCCATCCTAAAGGATGGGGTTTTAATCTCTGACATAAAGGAATTTATGATTTTGAAGTGAGAAATAGAAAAGGTAAAGTTATCCTTGAAAGCAGACAAAATCCTAATGTTGACTTTTTGTTGCAGTCATTTAGAGCTAGTTCTGGAAAACACATTAATAAGATTTAAAAAACAGTGGTTTTTTAACTCTTCAGTTCTCCTCTATCGAACCGAAGATTTAAATATTATCAAAATATAAGTTAACATGGTTAATATAAAAAGTCTGGTGTTGGGAGCAATTATAGCTTTTGTGTTCTTCTTTTTTTGTATATATGGGACAAAATTAATTTATCCTAATCCTGAATATAATAAATTCTGCAATATTAATTTTTATGAGTATTCTATGCCTAATAAAATTGCTGTAACTAATTGTTCTTATAATGCGGTTTTAGAAAAAGAAAAAAAAGACTGCTCAGATTCAAAGGGAAGACCTGAAGCAGAATATAATAATGATGGCTGTGAAAAGGCTATAAAGTGCAATATGTGTGAGCTTGACTTTCAAAAGGCTGATGAAAAATACAGCAAAAATTTATTTATAATTGCGGTTGTATTTTCGCTAATTGTCATTGCGATTTCTGCTTTTTTTGTTGCTATTGAATCTGTTTCAGGCGGATTAATGTTTGGAAGCTTGATGTTTTTAATCTATGGTATTGGTGGATATTGGAGATATATGAATGATTGGTTGAGGTTTATTATTTTAGGAATTGCTTTGATTATTTTAATTATTATTAGCTATAAAATTGCTAATAAAAAAGATAAAAAGGGGAGGAAATAATTTTATGGATTGCAAAAATAAAAAAGATATAGATAAGGAATGTCCGTGCAAAGAGACTGACTGCGACAATCATGGATGTTGTTGTTCTTGTGTAAAATACCATAGAGACGCAGGCGGATGTCCTGCTTGTTTTAGGGACAAAAACCTATTAAATTCTAATATATCTTAGAGCACACAAATATTATTAAAGTCAAACTTTTAGATTATTTGATGACAGAAACAAGATATAAGACAACTTTAGCTAAAAGTGGGAATGAAGTTTATCGCCTATTAAATGATGTTAAAGGTATGGGGCAGAAACAGGAGCTGGTTATAGAGCCTGTTGGCTTTTGGAATAAACTTTTTAGGCAATACAAAGGTTATGTTTTAAGCTTTGACGAAAAAAAAGAATATTTCTTCAGCGACTATAAAGAAGCCCAAGGTAAAATTAATAAACTTCTTACATTGCAAAATGAAGATTCTGTAAGCAGAGTAACTGGATTGAAAAAATCACAGGCAAGAACTGCAAAGTTTTATGGAATATTGGAGATAAAGATTGCTGATAAGATTTAGGTTTATGTCATCAATAAGCTATACGGGTTCGCTTATTCTGTTGAGAGATTAATAATTTAATATTCTATTAATCAGTATAGATAAGAATTAATAGTGTTAAGTTCAATATTAAACTAACAAGATAGAAAGAAATAAATAGTCAAGATAGCTAATAATATTATGTACGACAGAGATACAATGAAATTGATTTGGGAGCATGAGATAAGATTATATGGTGGAGTTTATCGCCCTTTATGTATGGATTATGCTCAAGTCCAAAGTCCTCGTGGTGTTGTACCCAATGATCCACCTTTGTCTTTTCCTGAGAGAAAAGAAGGAGTTGAAAAGAAAGTTTCTGATAAACCCACTTTGGTTATGATTTCTGACCGAAAAACAGGAAAAATTTGGTTTGAGAGTTCTGCCAAGCCAAGATAAAAAAGGATTAATGTCTAATTTGAATTTTTAATAAGTTGCAGGGTTTGCTTATTTTTTAGTTATTATTAATGTGCTATCTTGTGGGGGCAAGAATTAACAGGGTTAAGTCTTATTATAAAATTTATAATTTTGAAAGATTTATAAACTATAACTTCTTTTATAAAATATAAAAAGAGGAATGTAACTAATGCTTGAATTTGTAAATTTAGGATATAAACCAGAAGATGACTTGGTATGCTTATTTAGAATTGAGCCTGGAGAGGGCTTAAAAATAGATGAGGCTGCAAATACTGTTGCTCTTGAGAGTAGTGTAGGAACATGGACAGATGTTCATCCTCCTGAACATATTAAAAAATTAAGAGCAAAGGTTTTTTCAATTCATGGAAATTTTGTGAAAATTGCATATCCTTCTGCTTTATTTGAAAAAGGAAATGTTCCAAATATTCTTTCTTCTGTTGCGGGAAATATTTTTGGCATGAAGGCTGTGAAAAATATTAGATTAGAAGATGTTTCTTTTCCTAAAAGTATGATTAAGGGATATAAAGGACCTGAATTTGGAATAGAAGGAATAAGAAAAATTTTAAAAGTAAAAAATAGGCCATTTTTAGGAACAATAATTAAGCCAAAATTAGGATTATATGCAAAAGAACATGCAAAATCAGCATATGAATCATGGATAGGGGGATGTGATTTTGTAAAAGATGATGAAAATCTGTCTTCTCAGGAATTTAATAAGTTTGAAGAAAGACTTGTTAAGACATTGGAAATGAGAGATAAAGCTCAGAGTGAGACAGGAGAGAGAAAGGGTTATCTTGTTAATGTTACTGCTGAGACTTTAGAAATGGTAAAAAGAGCAGAGAGGATCAAAGAGCAAGGAGCTAGATTTGCAATGGTGGATGTGGTTACTGTTGGCTGGAGTGGTTTACAAACATTAAGAAATGCTAATTTAAAGTTAAGTTTGCACGGACATAGAGCAATGCATGCTGCTTTTGACAGAAATCCAAAACAAGGAATAAAAATGATTGTTCTTGCTGATTTTTGCAGGCTTATTGGTATTGATTCTTTGCATATTGGAACAGGAATTGGAAAATTAGAAGGAGATATTAAAGATATTGTTGAGCTTGAAGAGGAGATTGAGTTTAATCAAGTGAGAGAAACAAAGCTAAGATTAAATCAAAATTGGCACCATCTTAAATCAACACTTGCTGTTTCTTCAGGTGGGTTGCATCCAGGGCATGTTCCATTTTTAATTAGACATTTGGGTAAAAATCTTTCAATACAGATGGGTGGGGGAATTCATGGAAATCCTTTAGGAACACGGGCAGGAGCAACAGCAGGCAGACAGGCGATTGATGCTGTTATGAAAGGAAAGACACTAAAGGAATATTCTCGAGATCATAGGGAATTAATGGCTGCGTTGGATTCTTGGGGAGATAAGTAGATTTAACTTCTATATAAATTATTTTCAATCCTGCACATACTAACATTCCCACTTATAATGCCCTTGATATTTTTTACAAACCAGTCAAACTCTCTCTGATGAAGAGACATTAGTTCTTTTTCAACTTCTTGATATGATGATGAGAAGATATTTGAAGATATTGCATTTCTACAGCAGATTGCTTCAAATGAGGCGCATAAATTAAGACTTCCATCAGGTTCTATTATTATTCCCGGCCATTTAATTAAATCAGGACAAGCATAATCACTCATAGAAGCACTAAATTTTTCTTCATATTCTTTTAAAATTCCTTTTTTCTCAAGATAGCTACGAAATCTGCCAAGAGGATAAACACGAGTATCAACTGAGGGGATTTTTATTTGAATTTCTTTTCCTTTATAATTTGCTTCATAGGTTTTTTCTTGTTTTGTTAGACAGAAATCTTTGAATATTATCTCCCAATTATCCTGAAATGTTTTTTGAACTTCTTCTGCTTTTGTAGGATTTTCCTGTGAAAATCTGTCTCCTAGAAGAGAAATTAAGATTTTTCTTGAAAATCTTGAGTAGTTTTTTAGAGTTAAATTGAAATCTTCTGCGAGTTTTAGGGGATTAAGGGGTTCAAAATAATGATGATATGTAATCATTGTTTCTATTTCAGCTGACTTGGAAAAATCTTCTAATCTGCTAATTTCTCTATTATAATCTGGCTGAAGAGCAAGTGCAAGTGTAAAATAATTAATTCCTTGTAATTTTAAAAAATCAAGCATATCAACAAGATCCTTGCCTTCTGAAGAATATAATAATGGATTTCCTCGCCTTCCGAAATCTGCAACTTTAAAAATTTTAAAAAAATCAGGAGAAATTTTTGAAAAAGAAGAATAAGGCATTATCTCGCCTTGAGGAGAAGAGCTTGCAACACAATGCAAACAAGACTTATCACACTGATTGCTTGGAGTTATTATTAATCTTGGACTTTCAGTAAAAATATCTTTTAAACTTTTTGGAGGATTTTTTATAGATTCTTGTGCTCTAAGAAGTGTTGAATAAATAGTTTTTAAGCCTGATTTTAGCAGTGCCATTTTTAATTATCTGCAGGGCACAAGCCCACCTGAACTTTCTTCACGAATACAAGGGACTACTCCACCACTATGTCCTCTGTCTAAATCTAAATCCTTCATCTTTTCTAATTTTTCTTCAAGTTTTAATATGTCATTAAATAGCCTTATACCCTGCTGATTAACTTTGTTATCTTGTGTTAAAACAAAGTTAGTTTTAAGATAATTGACTATTTTTGCGTATTGCTTCTGAGGAACAATTGTCTTTCTGGGCAGTCTTCTGCTCTTATATATACGAGAATAAAATTTTGTAAAATTCTCATACACAATACCTCTTTCTTTAATTTGGTTTTTTAAATATGAATATGAATATTCAGAGGGTTTGCAGTCTGCGAGTAATTCATCCATATCTATATCTGCGGTATTTTCTCTTTTTTCGCCTTCTTCATCAGTAGTCATCCTGAATTTAGAGAGAACTAATTAATAAGCTTTTCTCCTCTTTTGTTGTATAAATTCAGTAAGAACTTTTACTTCTTTAAAATCGTCAAGTATTAATTATTAAGTAATTACAAACCGAAAGATTTATAAGCATAAACCAATCTTGCAATTTAATGTCAGCAGAAATTTTAATACAAGTAGAACCAGGGATTAAACTTGAAGAATTACTTTTAAGAAATTATCCTAGAATACAGGCAAAGCTACCTAAAGATTTTGAATTACCTAAACCTGAAACTATAGATATTTTTGGTCAAGACTCAGATAGATATTACTTTGTTTTAGATTATGGAAAGGCTGGAGCACTTCATATGTTTCATGATAAACAAAGATCATGGACAGATGCTGGTTTCCTTGAAGTTGCAAATATTTGTTGCTTATATGACACAAATAGTAAACCTCTGAGTGGAATAAAAGTTTTCAGACCTGATGTGGGTGGAAATGTTGTGACTGTAACTCAAAATTATGAAGAGTTATTACCTTTTCTGTTAATACCTGCATTTTTTAGAAATTTAAGTTATTCAGCTACAGCATCTAGTCAATATCCTGTAGAGAAAGTTAATACAGTTACATCACAAGTTCTAGGATTTTTACAGGACATTGCAACTTCTTCTTTTTATAGCTTGAATGATGAAAAGGTTGATGAGAGCAAAACAGTAAATACTGATTTTATGAATAGGGTTACAGCGAAAGTTCCATTCCAGCACTTTAAAGTATTATATAAAAATTAAATAATTAAAAAGATTTAAAAGGCATGGCATTATCGAAAATGAGAGGAAAATAAAAATGGACTACCTATCACTAATGGTTTTTGATGAGAACGGACAATTTAATGAGGATAGAAGTACTTCTTTTACAGGAGGGCTGGCCCGAATATCAGACTTTGGCGCGATAAGCTCACCAACTATGGCACAATTTAGAAACACAGAAGGTTTTGGTAGAATATCCTTACTACCTGGTGTTATTAGCAGCTTTTATAATGAATGGAGAGCGCATATGCTAAATCAGACAATACCAAGAGAGGAAAAACTTGTTGCAAATTTAGTTCGTATTGGTCTGATGGAAAAAGGAGATCAAGATTCAATAGGGGCTGGTTTGCTATATGTCGCAGACAAATATTATCATAATTGCCAAATTACCCATAATAGCATAAGTCTTATTGCACGAGAAATTATGAATAGAAGAGAATCTACCATCCTATTAGCTCATGACAAGTGTTTCGGGTTCAGAGGATTTGAAGGTAAAGAACTTATATTTCCATTTTTAGTAGATGACATTAACCCCTTACCATTAGCAGAACTTAGAAAAAGAGTACCTAGAATAGTTGACTTAACTATCGATTAGCCCGACATCATAGATAGTTTTAAATTCTTAATTTGTATAGGTTAAATATGAATTTCAGAAAATTTACAACATCAAACGGGAAAGAAGTTTTATGTGGAAAGTCAGCTGAAAACAATGAAGAGTTGATTAAGCAGATTGAAGAAGAAAATATTGTTTTACACACTGCTAAGCCAGGAAGCCCATTTTGCGAGATTAAGGCAAAGGGAGAGAAAATTGAGAAGAAAGATATTGAAGAAGCTGCGGTAATTTGTGCTAAATATTCTCAAGATTGGAGAGATAATAAAAAAGACGTTTTAATACATATATTTAAAGGCAGAGATATTTTCAAAAAAGGAGAGATGAAATTAGGAACTTTTGGAGTTAAGAAAGTTAGGGAAATCAAGGTTAAGAAAGAAGAGATTGAGAAATTTATCTAGACATTCTTCCTCGACCCAAGGTTCCATGATAGTGTGCTGCCTTTCATTTAAGTCTCTCTAATACTGGAGGATGAGCTTCTAAATTATCAATAAAACTTTTAAATTCTGCATCATTAAGTTCTCTCAAATTAGAGTTATACTGAGTTAGTATATCCATACGAGAGCTCCACCCATTATCTGGAAATAAAGATCCGCCCATATCCCTTGTTGAATCAAATCTGTCTACTTCGCAGTTTGGATAATGTTCCCAATTATATTCTATTTCTTTAATAACAACAATAGCCCAATCGTCATATCCAAATATATCTCCTGGATTCATAGGTATCCCTCTTTTTGGAGTATCTCTATGAAACCTTAAGAATTCTTCATTTTCTAATCTGCCAATAGCACCACATAGTCCGCATTGATATACTATTCTCACTTCATTTACTGGCTTAATTTCTTCTTTGTCTCCCATGTTTTAGATTATTATAGGGCATATTTAAATTTTTGCTATCAACAATTTTTTGAATAAGATTTGTCAGTATAATTTAACATATGTTAATAGTTTTTAACATAACAATAGAATTGCAAAAGTTTAAATGCTAAACTAATTTTAGAGAGATATGAAAAAACCACAAATAGAAATTCAAATAGGGAAGAACGGAGTTACAGACGGAGTCATAGGAAGAATAAAGACTGAATTTGAAACCAGGGAAAGAGTTAAGATAACTCTTTTGAAGGCAGCAGGACATACAAAGGAAAATACAAAAGAGGTTGCAGACAAAATTGTTTCTGCATTAGGAAACAATTATACAGGAAAAATTCTCGGATTTACTATTTTTCTCCAGAAATGGAGAAAAATTATGAGATAATTTTTCAGTACATTAAAATCTGATGATTATTAATGTGGAGAAGGGATATGTCAAAATAAAACATGACAAAAACAAGAGGAATAAAATCTGTAAAGAGAAAAATTGGGGATATTACAAAGATAGTTGATTCTTTGTTAAAAGATAAAAAGAAAATTCATATTCTTGAATTAGGTGTTGGAAGAGGCAATGCGCTAATGGCTTTAGCTAAAAGATATGGGAAAAAAGTTAAGTTAAGCGGGATAAATCTTAAAAAAGGACATGGAACAGACTCAAGAAAAGATTTTATAACTAATGCGCTAAGTTTTAGTGTTATAAAAAAGGGGGATCTCTCAAAGATTTCATTGCCGTATGTTTATTTCTGTGATGCGGGCAAGAAAATTCCACTTCCAAGCAATTCTGTTGATTTTATGTATAGCATAACTACTTTCTTTTTTATTCCAAATAAAGCACACGCAATTGAGGAGCTCTATAGAATTTTAAAGCCAGATGGAATTGCAGCTATTCATTTTAAATATTTTACAAAAGAATTTCCACGAAGTTATAGAAACTTGTTTAAAATTAAACAAGGAAAAAAAGAAATAAATGTTGTTGAATACTTAAAAAAGTTTAAGCCAAGTGGAATAGAGCTTAGGGATATAATAAAAAAAGGTAAAAAAATCAAAGGAGTCAAAGTTCTTGTAATTAATAAGAATAAGGAAAAAATTAATTTAGGATTAGAATTTGATAAAAAACAAAGCATAAATTTATTAGAAATAGGAAATCACTATGCTACGAGAAGTGTTTTTAATGTGAAATAAAGAGAATAGAAATTATATTCTAACATGACAATGTTTATAAATCAAGATTAAGAGTTTAAATGATGACTAAAGAAAATTATCATGTATTTTTAAAAGGCGATTTTCTTGTTGGTTTTTTTGAAGCAGCCAGAAGAATGGGGGGCGGGGCTCACTATCAAAATAGTGAATGGGAATGGACTCAGGATGTTTATGAAATAATTATTCCATGTGAAGATGTTGATTTATTATTTAAAGAGCCTGAAATCAGACGAACTGGAAAAGATATAACTTCAACCTATGGGTTGGGGGGAGTTATTGGATTAATTAAACCAGATATTCGCAAGAAAGACACAATAGAGGCATACGGGGCTGAATTTTATTATCCAACATTAAGTAGCTATCTTGCTTATGCATCGCCTTATTCAGAAAAATCAATTTTACAAGAGCAATTGGTTAAAGAGGGAAAAGGTGTTGCTAGATTAAAACTCTGGGGTTATAAATTTGAAGAAGGATTAGAGTATGCTATAAATTCCACATTTGGAACTTTTGAAAGAGGAGTTTTAGGAGGGGCAAAATGTTTCAGAGGATTGATAGACAAAGGGTTGTTTGTGTTTGTTCCACCTGCAACATATAGAGTTGCTTGGGAATTTAAGAATGCTAGAAGAAAATGAAAGAATTATTTCTTAGACATTTTCCATAACATCTCGAAAAACTGTTTGTATGAATCATGAATTTCTTTCCCTCTTATTAGTATTGCAATTGTATTTGCACTCCACATAACTATCAAAATCTTATCTTCATAAATTAGAGTTGTGGAAGGAAAGACAAATTCACTTGGAAGATACCTATAATTTAATGCGTCAGATATTTTAAGATTTTTTCTGAATTTGCTACTGATGAGACATCTTGTTTTGATATGATTAATCTTTAGCTTTGAATGCCAGATATCTGAGTGTTCTTTTCCAAAGAAATTAGCAAATCCCCAACCAGATGCAAATAAGCAAACATCTGTTTTTGAGTGAGTAACTTCATCAACAATATTCCTTATTCCTTTTTTGTCTTTGAATATCGTTGCTTCTTGAGGCTCTTTTCCAAGTTCTCTTTGTTTTAATAAATCAGGCATTATTCCTTCAATTTCTTTCTTCCGTTCTTCTTCTAATTCGAGTATTTTCTTAGGATTTATTGCCTCATACTGCTTTCTTTTCCCTGCAATTACAAATGACACTAAACCCCTTTCTTGCAGTCTTTCGAGTATATCATAAACATTAATTCTATGAATATTTGTCTTTTGAGCTATTTCTCCTGCAGATACATTTCCAAGTTTAAGCAGAAGAAGATAGACTTCTGCTTCATTTTCAGTTAGTCCGAAGTTTTTCAGGACGTTTTTTATTTCTAGCATAATTATCTATCTCTTCAGGGTTTTTATTCTTTTCTATATGTAGTAACCTACATTACTACTTAAGTATTTATAGACTCTCGTATGTGATTATTTATTACCCCTTAGTGGAAAAAGAGTTCTGATAATTGGAGATAGAAAATGGAAATACAAACATACACAATAACAAAGAAAATAGCCAAGCATGGAAATCAGGCAATCATAGTTGTGCCAAAGATACTTGAGGGTTCATTAAAACCTGGAACATTAGTTGAACTAAACATAATCGTTTTGGGGGAAAGAAAGTAAAAATGATCAAACAAGAGGTGGCAATTAAATTTAACAGGAGGATAAAAAATGAATACAAAAATAGTATTGGATATTGGGGGAGTACTTTTGCCAGAGAGCTTTAGCAGGAAGACTCTTATGCAGGACTTTGCAGAAAATGGAGAAGCCCATGTAGACAGGAAAATGAGCGAAGAAATTGATCTTTGTGACATATATACTGATGCAGCAACTCTAGAAGGGGGAATGTGCCAACTTGTTGAGAGAATTCAACAAAAAGCAGGGCTAGGAGAACACCAACCTGCAAAAGTTATTGTAGATTATGTCTGTCAGCAACTGGCTGCTAAGAATAAAGATCCACTTTTCTTAGACTTAATGGGAAGAGTTAATCTTGCTAGTTTAGAAGCAGGGAAAGTAAGACCCGAGTTTTACCAAGATGTTCCTGGAGCGTTAGCTAGATGGTGGTATAATCGACAGAAGGTTCATACTTACTCAAATGGTAGTGTGGAATTTCAAAGAGCAATGTTTAAGGCCGCTAGCTGTGGTAATTTAAGCAGTCATATAAGTGCTTATTTTGATACTGCAGTCATTGGAAAGAAAACAGAGCCATCAAGTTACTCGAAGATTGCAGAGATATTGGAAACAAGCCCAGGAGAAATAGAATATTTTTCAGATGATACTTCTGAACTTAAAGCTGCTGTAAATGCAGGATGCAGAGTTTGGCTAGTAGATAGGGAAAATAAACACCCGGAACTTAGGGGAATAGCAAAATTAGTTTAATAAGTAAATAAAATGGAATGGAAAAGTTTTAGGAGAAGGAAGTCGGAGACGTTCGTGCTTCCTTTTCCGTATTATTTTATAGAATGGAATAAAGAAAATGTAGGCTTTGATATGAAAAAATATGTTAATATTGCTGAAGGAGATATGGTTGAAAATTTGATAGAACTTGCAAACTTTAAGGAAATAGAGGATATACTTTTTCAAAGAATCAAGGAAAACAAAGGTCTTCTCTGGAGCAAGAGACTGGAAAGTCGGGAGATTGCATTTCAGTTAACTGGTTTCTGTGAAAGGGCACTTATTGAGAAAAATCTTTCTGGGGCAAGTGAAGAAGAGCTTATAAATTATTTAAAAGTGTTTTTTAGCTACTACACGACATTCTCTAATCAGAATATTCCGTTTTGGTTTTTTGCTCCGGATAAGATTAAAGAAGAACTTGTTAAGAATGGATTAACAGAGGAAGAAATAATGATACTCTCAACTCCTGAAGAGCAAAGTTATTCCAACAGGTTTGAAGTTAGATTTCTCGAATTACTCTTAAAAATAAGGAAAAAAGGATTTGACTTTCTTTTCTTCGATGGGTTTATTGAGAAACTGAAAAAAGATATTGTTTTATTTAATGAGTTTGATAATTTGATAAAGGAATCGTTTTGGATACCGTTTAATTACTATGGACCCGAGATTTACAATGAAGAGACAATTTTTACAATGATGAAGAAGAATCAGCTTTCAAATGAAGAACTTGAAAGAAAAATAGCTGAACTCAAAAACTCAAAAATAAGACTAAGAGAAAAGCAGAAAGAAATTAAGAAAAAGATTAATGATGATGTAAAAGAATTAGGAGAAAATATCAAGATGCTTACAATTATGCAGGATGACAAGAAGGAGATTACAACAAAAGCACATTTTTATCTTCAGAATTTAATCAAAGAGATTGCAAAGAGAATGAATATGGATTATCAAAAAGTAAATTACCTACTTGTTCCTGAAATTGAGTCGCTTCTTCTTGCAAAAAAGAGAATAGAAGAAAGAAGTAAAAAATCAATTTCTCTTTATACACCTACTGAAAAGGAAAAAATTAAAATATTCACAGCTGAGGAAGCAGATAACTTTGCTAAAGAAAATGGGCTGGCTTGGATATCTGAACAAGAAGTTGAAGACACGAAAATTATCAAAGGGAATTCTGCATCTAAAGGATATGTACTTGGAATAGCAAAAATATTACATTTTCCAAATGAAGGGGATAAACTAAACAAAGGAGACATTTTAGTTACCACAATGACTACGCCAGACTTTGTTCCATTAATGGAAAGGGCTGCTGGAATAATAACTGATGAGGGAGGAGTTACTTGTCATGCAGCTATTGTGTCTAGAGAAATGGGAATCCCGTGCATTGTTGGAACAAATATTGCGACAAGAATAATAAAAGACAGGGATTATTTAGAAATGAATGCTGATGAAGGAATAATTACAAGATTGACTAAAGAAGAATATGAATTAAAAAGATTTAAAAAGCCAGAAAATAAGTAATTTTAGAGTTGATGGTGAAATACCTATCTAGTGCTGAAAAGCACGCTCTAATATAAATTAGTAACAAGAGATAGAATTAACTTAAAATGACAATATATGATATAAAAATAGAAGAAGTGAATTTGAAAATAGCGACAGAACTAAAGAAAATTGATGAGTTTCAAGCTCCTGAATGGGTTAGTTTTGTCAAGTCTTCTGTTGCAAGAGTAAGGCCAATAGATGAAGCTGATTTTTGGTATAAGAGGGCTGCATCCATACTAAGACAGATTTATATTAAAGGAGTTGTTGGTGTTGGAAGATTAAAAACAAGATATGGTGGAAGAAAGAAAAGAGGAGTTAGGCCTGAAAAGTTTAGAAAGGGAAGCGGAAAAATTATAAGAGTTATATTGCAACAGGCTGAAAAAGCAGGACTTGTTGAAAAAGTCAAGGGAAAGAAATCAGGAAGAAAACTCACTGTTAAAGGTAAACAATTATTAGATAGTATAAAATAATGAGGTAAGCTCAAGATGCCAATACATATAAAACAAAAGAAAATAAAACTAAGCAAACAGAATAAAAGAACTAAGTGGGCTCCTGTTTGGGCTGTTCTGAGAAAATATGGAAGTGGGAAAAGAGTTCATCCTTCTGCTATGACAAGGCACAGAAGAAAATGGAATGTTAACAAATTAAGAATTAAACCAAGAAGAATACACAAGAGGTTTGTAGGATAAAGATGATAAATAAAATAACAATCACTGAAAAGGACAGCAGAAAATATGATGTGTTTATGGAAAGAGTTAGGCAAAATAGACATTATACAAAAATAAGAGTTGGAGAAGCAAGAGAAGCTCAAGGAGATTTACAAGGAAGTATTATCTGTTATATGGATGCTGAGAGAGAGAAAGATGTACCTATTTCAATGTATCAATATAAAGATGGAAAAAGAGAACTTTCAATATTTACTATAAGCAACAATGCCTTAGAAAGTATAATAAAAACTATAAGTTCTATATCACATATTAAATTAAGTCTTCAAGATGTAAGACCGGGTGAAGTAGTTTTGAGGTTAGCATAAAATGGCAGAAGATAAAGAAGACAAAGTAATATTAGAAAGAGAATATATAGTTCCACTTAGAAAAAGATGTTTGAGAACACCTTATTTTAGAAGAACAAAAAGGGCAATGAAAGTCTTGAAAGAATTTATCGCAAAACACATGAAGACAGAAGATAGAAGAACAGACATGGTTAAGATTGATATGTATGTAAACCATGAGGTGAATTTCAGAAATGAAATTCCACCTAATAAAATTAAAGTGAGGTGTAAGAAAATGGAATCTGGAATTGTTAAAGTAGAACTTGTAGATATTCCTCAGATTCTCCAGTATAAAATTGACAGATTGAATAGAATAAGAACAGAAGGAGAGAAGAAAGCAGATGAAAAAAAGCAGGAAAAAGCAGAAGTGACAAAGGAAGAGAAAAAAGAAGAAGCTACAACAGAGGAAAAGAAAGAAGTAAAAGCTGAAAAAGACAAATCTGTTGAAGTTGCTGAAAAAATTCATGAGAAAGAAATGAAAAGAGAAATGAAGCATGAAGTTAAAACTAATAGGGCAATAAAACAAGCAGGAAGAACTGCTTCCCAGGATAGTTCTAAGAATTAATTAGGGAAAAAGAGTTCTGATAGGAAATTTTAAAATGGAAGAACAAGGAAAAATAACTGTAACCAAACTAATTGAAGCAGACTATATCAATGCTTACAGTTTAGTATTTTGTATATGCACTCAAGAAAGATATGAAAAACAAAAAGAAATGGCTCGAGAAACTTCTCGTGAATTTCCACTTAAAGTTAAAGGTTATTCTGAAAGATATGCTGGTTGGGAAATAGAACTAACTGATAGCGAAAGAGTTAAGATATCTATTCTTGATAAATTGGCTGATAAGACAAATAAAGTATTATCTTCTGAACCTATTGATTTCGAAAGATTAAGAAAGCTAATTTATGTGGCTAAATTTATCTGTCATGGCAGAGAATTGGCTTTAGAGTTAAGAGATAGGATGAATAAGGGTTAAAATCATTTTTCCCAGGATTTTTAAACCCCTATATTGATTTACTTAGTTAATATTAAGTGCAGTATATAAATCTTTAAATACTTTGGAAAAATTTAATAGAATATGAAAGGATTTTATGAAGTAAATTATAGAGAATCAAGTGGTGAGCAGAGAAGAATTTTGTGTTATTGTTATAGAGATAAAAGATTAGGGATTGATTTTGCTGTAATAGCACCTGGACAGCAAAAAGAGAGAGGAGACCTTCTTCCAGGAGATATGCCCATTGTTGCAAGAGGTCGAGGAGCAGGAAGTGTTCTTTACAAAGAGGGTATAACTAAAATTGATGTTAATAAATTACGAAAAACTAAGCCGGATTTAGCAGATTGGATAAAAAGAGCTGAAGCTCGTGGCGCCTACTTCTCGAAAAGAGAGAGTGGGCCTATAATTGGAACAATTGATTAAAAATAATTTTCTCTTTCTTACAATTTTTTGAGAATAGTTTACTTGTTTTTTGATAGGATTTTTAAACTATATTTTTCTTATAAATTTATGTGCTATTCAAAAACCCAAACGCGTGCCTTCGCACGAGCAACTTATCAAAGGTTTTTGATATCCTGCAGACTAATGTCCGCAGGCTCTTTCGCACAAGAGGTGTGCTCAAGATGAAACCTACAAAGTTTTCAAGTTACTGCTTAAATGAACTTCCTGAAGGATGCAAGTATTGTGTAAGGGGAGAGAAACTAGTTTTATTTATTTCGGGAAAGTGTTCAAGAAATTGCTGGTATTGTTCTCTTTCTGATAAAAGAAAAAATTCAGAAAAGATATGGGCAAATGAAAGAGAAATCACAACAAAAGAAGAACTAATTGAAGAGGCAGAAGAATCCAACTCGACATCAGCAGGAATTACAGGTGGAGACCCCTTATTGTTTTTAGATAGGACAATTGAGTTTGCATCTGCATTGAAGAATAAATTTGGAAAAGGATTTCACATTCATATTTATCTTCCTACTAAACTGGTTGATAAAGATAAACTTTTGAAGTTAAAAGAAGTTGTAGATGAAGCAAGATTTCATCCTGAATTTCTTATTGATGAAAGCAAAATTGAAGAGGATTTAAATAAGATAAAACTTGCGTCTGAGATTTTCGGCAAACAGAATATTGGAATTGAATTGCCTATGATTCCTGATTTGAAAGATAAAATATTAAATTTCATAGAGAGAGTTCAAGATTTTATTAGTTTTGTTAATTTGAATGAGTTTGAGTTAAGTGAGACAAATTGTGGGATTGTAGAAAATAAATATGAACTAAATGAAAATGGTTATACAATTAAAGGAAGTTTAGAAGAGGGAAAAAGATTACTTAATGAACTGAATAGAAGAAAAACAAAGCTAAAAGTTCATTTGTGTTCTGCTGAATTAAAAAACTGGCACCAGTATAAAAATAGACTTTTGAGGCATAAAATTCTGCCTCTTGGAAATAGAACAGAAGACGGGACTGTTGAATATTTTGCTGTTTATGCTGGAGACGATGAGGAATTTGAAATTTTAAAAAAAGAAAAAGGATATGTGGATGAAAAAAAGAAAAGGATAATTTTTAATATGAAAGAAGCTGAGAAGATGAAGATGAGAGGTTGGAAAGTTGAAAGAGTCGAAGAATATCCAACTTATGATAGAGATGAAGTAGAGAGATGGGAAATCTAAAGATTTGGAAAAGATGGGAAATTTAGTTAAATATATTAAATAGTGACTATTAATAATTCTATGATTGGGCTTAAACATCTTGTGAATATGATTGCAACAGAGGTTTTAGAAGAGGATATAAAAGTTCAGGTTGAAATTGCAGATAGCATAAGGGCTTGTGAAAGAGAGGAAGAAATAAGGGTATATTCACAAATTGCAGGACTTTTGAGGTATTATAGGGATAATATTGCTAAAAAATAGATTTAGTGTTTAGAAAAGCTTATAAAGAACATTTCTGATAAAAAATGACTATGGAACTTGCAGAAATTGCTAAAACAATGGCAAGAATATCTAAAGAAAGATTTGATATAGTTTTACCTTTAGATAGAATAAGATTTTATGAGGAAGATAAAAAAGCTTATCTTGAAAAAGTAGAAAGAGATTTGTTAAGAATTGCAGATTCACAATCTGAAAGTGAGAGAGCTAAATGGTTTGAAGAGCAAATGGCTGAAGTGGAGGCTTGTAGTGGATTCTGTACCCCTAATATTTTTAAATTAAAAGGAGTTTGGGCTCCCAAGTTAGGACATAATATCCATATTTTTACAGAAAGCTCTTCTGATGAAGCAACAAAACAGTATCAAAGGGTAAATATTCTTGCTCATGAATTAGGACATGCTGTTATGGATACTTATAGAAAAAAAGGTTTTTTAGAAGCAAGAGCAGAGATAAATCTAGCAAAAGTTAATGGACCATTAGATGATGCATATACAGAAATAAGAAGAATTGCAACACTTGATGAAATATCATTACTGGGTGCAGAATATATTCCCCTAAAGATAAGAATGAATAAAGAAGAAAATGAAACAGAAGACAAAAAGAAAGTGAGGGAAATTTTTAACAAGGGACAGGAAGAAATAGAAAAGACTCGAGATGTGAACCTCTCCGTGCCAAGAGCACGGAGCATCTACGACGTTAGACGAAACTAAAAAGCTTAAGTTGTTCTCCTTTCCTGCCTTGATTTTTGATGTAATCCCGAAT
>Ga0247841_10003347_pt1 | contig 29973 bp, 28 predicted proteins | sample LaCruzMarch2015__2_FD_192410 | JGI IMG/M metagenome (GOLD analysis project Ga0247841, IMG submission 192410) | Freshwater microbial communities from meromictic Lake La Cruz, Castile-La Mancha, Spain - LaCruzMarch2015_18m | ecosystem: Environmental > Aquatic > Freshwater > Lake | place: Spain... | reverse complement strand
CGGGTGCGGTTCAAATCCTCTGGCTTCAGGTCCGGACGCTGCCTAATAACGTTGCGCGTCCACTCGTCATGGATCATCTCCGTCCAGCGCGCCCGGTAGAGATCCGTCAACGCCAAGCGCATGAGGAGGTCGCGCAGCGGTGCCGGGTAGAGCACGCACGCGTCGTAGACGACCGTGAAGTGCGCGCGCATTCATTCGTACCCCATCTTGAGCTCCTGGGCTTGCTCGGCCAAGACGTCAAGGATCTTGTTGCGCTCTGCGTCGATGCGCTCCTTGTAGGCAATCACGTCCTGATAGCGCACGCGCCGGTGCGTGCCGATTTTGTGGAACGGCATCTCGCCGCGCTCCAGCAACTGAACGAGGAACGGTCGCGACACGTTGAGCACATCCGCCGCATCCTGGGTGGTCAGCTCAGCATGGATCGGGATGATGCTGACCGCATTGCCCTCGCCGATCTCGGTCAACAAATCGACAAGCAGCCGCAGCGCCGACACGGGGACACGCACCGGATGGGCCGCACCTTGGTCATCGACGATCTCGATCTGCTGGGTCTCGGCGCGGGTCTGCAGATACGCGGACAAGGTCCGACTACTCTCCCGTGCAAAGGCGACCTCTGTGGCCGAGGGTAGCGCGCGGGCGGGCGAAAGTGTGGTCACGGCAGCCTCCTGGACGTTTGGAACGGCATCACGGGCTGGAGTGTAATCGAAATATCCGAAAGCGTGCGATCTGACTTTTCCCTTGCAAGGACCCTGATCGCTTCGACGGTGCCGGCAAGTTCCTTGGCCCGCGTCTGCCTCGAAGTTTCCGAATCCGGACCGCTTGATCTCCTCGCCACCCTCCAGGGTCTTGCGGATCTCCTCGAATTGGAGAGTGACCGGCGGGCGGCACGCGCCCCGACCTGATCGGAGGCAATGCCCCGTGCCTGCTGGTACAGGCTGGTGGCGGCGCGGGGTCCCACCTGGGTCTGCAACTGGGTGAGCGACAACCGGCGCAGGTCCGCTTGCGCCATGCGCGGGCGCAGGTAGACCGTGTCCGGACAGCGCCGGTGAGCCTCCTGGATGAGCATGGCCGAGTGGATGCCGAAGCGGCGCGCCTCATAGGAGCAGGTGGCGACCGCCGGGCTGGGCGCCGACCACGACCGGCACGCCGCGCAAGGCCGGGTTGTCGCGTTGCTCCACCGCGGCATAGAAGGCGTCCATGTCCAGGTGCATGATCCAGCGTGCGGGTCCGGTGGGAATCCCGTCCGTGCCGGAGACCGCACGGCCCATGCCCGTCCGGGTGCTCTCGGCAGCGATTGAAAGTAAATGGTGGAGCAGAGGGGGATCGAACCCCTGACCTCCGCATTGCGAATCCGACGCCCGCGAGCACGCAACTTACAAATCAACTAACTAGCGCATTCGGCCCCATCGGTGCGTGACATGAAAGGACAGCACCGGACAGGCTCGGACTCGCGCGCGTCACGAATCCGTCACGTGGTCCGATGCCCACGTAACGCGAGCAACACCACCAAATACCCCTCCCGCGTCAGTCCGTTCGGCGGCTGCAATGAGCGCAACGCCCGCCACTCGATGGAGCGGATGTTCAAGCGTTCGCACAGAAACGCGTCGCCCGCCAGGCTCGCGAGACCGACTGAGGTCTTGCGATCTGCCAGGATGTGCTCGCGGCTGACTTCAGTGCTCGCCAGCGTTTCGTCGCTTTCGCCTCCCATCAGCCAATGGGCACTGACACCCAGCGCCTGCGTCAAGGTGTCGAGCATTTCGATCGACGGCGCGCGCACGCTCCGTTCCATGCCACTGATATGGGATTGGGCGACCCCACACCGGTTGGCCAACTCCGTCTGGTTCAAGCCCGCGGCTTTGCGTGCCTGCTTCAACCGGGCACCGTTCAACACCACGACGTTGGTCTCATTCATCTGCATAGCATGAACGAAAACGGTCCGTGCGGGAACGCGCAGCGCCACAAAACCAAGGCTGAACCTCAAGTTATCGCTGAAAGATGTTAAAAATATACACGTTCTCAAGGCGTCAGGCAACCGTTGTGGGCCAACGCAATGGAGTATGCGGATGATCACCCCGATCGTCAGTGACCTCGGCGCGGGTGTCATCGTCGGCGCCAATGTTCGCGAAGTCCGCCAGTCCCGCGGTTGGAGCCAGGTGACGCTTGGCCAGAAAGCCGGCCTGCGCCAGGGCTACATCTCCGCGATCGAGCGGGGGGAGCGGTGTCCTTCCCTGGAGCGGCTGTTCGACCTGGCACGTGCCTTCAACGTCGCACCTGCGCGTCTGGTGATGGCGCCTACGGACGAGAGTCGGACAGGGTAGGGCATGGATACTGGACTCGCGACCGGCGTAGCGGCTGAGCCACCACCGCCCCCGGCGAGGTTCAAGGCGCGGTTGTTACCGTTGAGGCGGGGCCGGTTTATGCGGTCGGAGCTGACTGCGCTGCGGGTTCCGACGGTGCCGAAACAGGTCGGGGAGGGACCGCAGCCGTCCGGTCAGGAAAACCTGCTGCCGGGGACTGGTGCGGTCGATCGCGCGCGGGCAGCGGCTGCGGGGCGAATTGCCGAGGAAGCGCGGCCATGACCGTTCAGTGCCGAGGGGGAGTGGCGTCGGATCCCAATGATGACGGCAATTCCGTTTGCACGGAAAGCGAGTTTGAAGATGACGTAGTAAGGGATGAAACCAAGATCCTACCCCACGACGGGATCGTGCGAAAATGCGCGACCGCGATCCATATGTCAGGCAACATCAAGTTAACGCAGCGCCGGGCACTCAATCTCTTACTATATATGGCGCTACCGCATATGCCGCAGCGCACCCGTCATCAGGTCAGTCTTAACACCCTGGCCTGGGCCATGACCGGCGATAGTCGCGCCTCTCGGAATCTTCGCACGATAATACCTGACCTCAAGGCGATGATGCAGATTCTGGTCGAATGGGACGTACTGGGGGAAGACGGCGGGGTCGAAGAGTGGGAGGGAATGACCATCGTGTCCTGGATTCGGATCAATCGCGCGGACGACACCGTCTATTACAGCTTCACTCCGGAATTCCAGTTACGCGTTCAAGGCAACGTCCGCGTAGCGGAAATCGCGCTCAAGCGACAATTGGCGTTCCGTTCGATTCATGCGCTGGCATTGTATGAGCATACCAGGTATTACTTGGAAGATAAGACGACACCATGGATTTCGATCGCGTCTTTGATGGTGATTATGGGGTTGAACAAGAATAGATATTATCAGGATTTCAGGAGGATGTCGGAAAAAATAATCAAGCCGGCAGTATCAAGTATCAATGAAACATCTGACATTGAGATCGCTGCGGAGGTGCAGCGGAGGGACAAGGGTGAGATCGTCGCCATCCGATTCTCAGTGGCGAGAAAGGCCTGCATTGGGGATCACGCTAATGCGCTCACGGATGGGGAGCGACCGACGACGGGCAGACCAGTTGACGCAGCGTGCGACGGTGATCGTCCAGCAGCCGCAATTGCCATGAGGCAACAGGAGCCTGAAGATCAAAGCCCGCCCAATGACAATCTGACAGTGCGATTGCGGCTAGCAGAATATGCTGTTCCGGAAGCGCGCATGTTGGATCTGATGAGAAAAAACAGTGCCGTAACGATTCTCTCTGCGCTGGCAGCGGCGGATAATTGGCTCACGGAATTGAAAGCGAAGGGCCAAACAGTGCGAAGCAAGACTGCGGTCGCATACAAAGCGATTGCCGAGAACTGGGTCGGTGCGGTACCTATCGCGGATGACATCCCTCACAAGGGCGAACAAGTTGGCGATCCACCCCCTGTAAGATCTCCGAAAACGCTGCGGGACCGGAACGACGTATGGTGTGTTCAGTATCTGGATCGCCTGTCCGCCGAAGACCGGCAAGCGACGCTGGTGGCGTTCGTTGACTACCTGGGCGATCCGCAGCGGGCCATCATCCGAGCGGCCTATCGCTCCCATGGGTTAGCGAGCCGCGCAGTCCTGGCAGAACTGCAAACCTACCTGGGGACCGTCGGGGTAACAGCCTCCAACGTCGCCCGATAAGTCTCGGCCCAAACCTAGGCAGGCAAGCGTAGGGAGCGCGGGGGAACTCACCCGAGAAAACCCGCGGGAGGGAATGTTAGTGGCCGACTCGGTCTAAATTAGCCAAGCGATTACTGGTGCATCACGCCAGCGCGGGCGGTTCGGCAGGACGGCAGCGTCCGCCGTCAGACAGGCGCCCTAAATGAAACGATGTCGGGATGAGACGGCGCTTCTTGGCGACCGCACGGATCGGGGCAGGATCGACGTGGCGGTCCTGATGAGGTTTTGTCGGATCAACGCCCGATTCCCGCGGCACCACGGAGACCTCCCGATTCTGGCCTTTTAGGTGAACAATTGGCGGTGCCGCCCGCGGCTTGGCTTGACTACGACCTCTCGGGCCGCAGCAGCAAGCTGAATCGCGAGGAGACCCGTACGTTTTGTGGATGGCGGTCGAAATCCGCGTAAATATGGCGAGCAGCGATTCCGGGGATTGCAATTTTCTGGTGGTGTGCTAGCGCCAAGCCAAAACTGCATGGTAAGCTCATGGTGGCCCCAGATTGACATGCCAACAATCGCTGCCATGGGATTGCCATGCAGCGGCCGTTGTCGTTGTTCGCCATTGTTTGGCGGTTTTACATACACCGCCGACAACAGCGTTCCTCTGCTTTCGTCCGATCACCGTCGCCGGTGCAGAGTAACTCCATGCCGGTCTCGTGCTCGAGGCGGTGCCGGTGGCTCAAGATCTTCGGTACCTGCGCTCAGTGGTTGCGGACTAGTGTCGCGACCGCCACCTCGAACAGCCCGCCGACGAGCGTGCCGAGCATCTGATCGCCGCGGCGATCCATCGCTTCGAGGCGGACCGGTTCGCTGCGATTCCTCGCCAACTGCCCGACTAGACTCGATGTATTCTACGGTGCGTAGAGCGCAGACGATGGTACGGAGGAGGCGGAGCGGACGCGCCCGGCCGTCAGCCTTCTAAATTCTGAATCTTTGGCCGCATCGGCGTGGCCAGTGTCGAGCGTGAACCCGTTTTTTCCGTTCCACTGCGCATCGAATCCCATCTTGAGAGAACACACGGTATATTGATTTTATCTATAGTCATGCTTGAGTCACAGATATATTTATCCGGTAGGATTAGGAGCTTAGCGGTAGCATTGCTTGATACGCGCTAAAGTCTGGTGACTAACCCCGGGTTCGGGCGCTGACAGTTTTGCAAGGCGCTGATTTAATTGAGTCGACTCCGATGGATTCCGAATTAATCAGCGTTTCCCTAAGTATTATTAGGGTCTCTAACCCACTGCTTTATCATTTCAGGCCGAGAAATGGCCAAAGCCGAGGAAATAACAGCCTTGATAATAAAACCGCCAACCCCACTAGGTTACCGGGGGGAAGGCATCAACAACACAGAGACTTAAGCGCCCCATGTCCACTTTATAGCATGGGTTTTGGGCAGATTTACGATCAAGGCCGAAACAACTATGTTCACAATCGGCTACGAAGGGTTAGATGTCGACGCATTCATGTCGTTGCTTGCACATTACGGCATAGAGACAGTCGTTGACGTCCGCGAAATGCCACTTTCGCGTAAACCCGGATTTTCGAAAAAGACGCTAACAAGCGTACTTAATATGAGTGGTCGCGAATACGTCCACATGGCTGATCTTGGCTGCCCTAAACCAGTGCGTGATCGTTACCGTGTGGATGGCGACTGGAAACGCTACACAGAAGCTTTCTTGATTCACCTGAAAGCGCATGTAAATGCGATCACCGAACTATCAAAGCTAGTAGCGTCTTCAAATTGTACATTGCTGTGCTATGAAGCTGACTATAAGCACTGTCACCGATCGATGGTGGCAAATGCAGTTCATGATTACTGCGGCGTTAGCGTTCAGCACATTAAGGCCAACAGCGCTAGAATAGCGAGCCTTGAATCATTTCAGCCGGCTTTCGCTTAGGCGGATACACCAAGCTAATAATTAGCCATTGATCTGGAAATCGCTGCATATTTCCCATCAGGAACATCAAATCTTTTTCAATTAACTCCGCTTCGAGAAGGGCACTTTACGAAGCCCCTGTATCTGACTTTTTGCTTGAATTTCGGAGAAGATGTCGAATTGCATCTGCTGACGCAGCAGCTTCTCTTTTTCCTCATCAGTCCACTCCGAATGTCGTGCTTTGGTGATTTTAAGACTGAGGACCTGCTTAGGACGCAGCAATGCAATCGACATCTCGCCGGTAACACGACTCGCCTCCACCGCATCGAAGCTGTTAAACGAAGGGATCTTCTCTAGCCAGATGCGCCGTTCGCTCCACTCTTTTTTCGTGGTGATCGACTCTCCGCAAGCGATTGTATCTACGTAGAGTTTATGGCTCTCTGGCCGATGATCTTTTTTTGCTTTCTCGATCCGAACATCAACCCACTGCCATTTCTTGAACTGCGAGCTTTCCTCAATCATCCGAAAAGGTACCGGGTACAATCTTCGTATTTCTCCGTGATTGTTGATCCCGGCAACACAGGATGTTTCAGTGTACTGCGCACTTGGCGAAGGATAGGTCTTCGCCAAGATAAGGATGCGTTCAACCTGCGTCAGTGCCATCGCTCACACCTTAGTTTACGCCATTGATTATCTGCGAATGCATGAGATTGCCCACGGGCATACCGCCACGGCGCATTCGCAGACACAAAAGACGTTCCGTTAGTCGGCATCGAATTCCCCGGTACTGAACTTAAGTACAGCGCAGTTTTCCCGCACCGCCCGCTGGGTTGCATCGTCGAAGCCGTTCGGGTCCTCGGCCTGGATTTCGATCGAGACGGTGATCTTCGCATTCGGCTTGGTCAGGAAGGGCTGCAAGACTTCGTCGGCGATCTGGGCGAAGACGAGTTTGGCTTTCACCGGATCAAGCTGGACAGTCCCGTAGAAGCGGGTCTTGGTGGGCGGCGGCTTGGGCTCCGGTTGGGGCGTAGGACCCGGACCAGGGCGGGGACCTGGCCCAGGTCCCGGATCGGGGTCCGGGTCAGGCGATGGCCCACCAGGACCAGGCCCCGGCACAGCCTGGCGCGCCTTGACCTCACGGGCCGTCTCGCGCTGGATCAGGACGGCGCTGTTATCGATCGGAGTCAGGGTGGACCGCCCAAAGACCAGGCCCAGGTAGGCGTCCCCCTCCTTGGCGCTGGCGTAGCCGAAGAAGTCCTCGGTCTCCACGCCGATCCTCACCGCCTCCCCGTACACCAGGCTCGATTGCAGCCGCGGCAGGTAGAGGTAATGGCAGAAGTCCTGCCAAATCTTGAGCGCCCCGACATCGGTCACCCCGTCCTTGAAGTACCAGGTTTCAAGAATCGGCTTGAGGTGAACCGGACTCCAGGCGGTAATCAGCCATCCGTTTTCGACTGCCAACCGCTCGATCTCGGCGATCAGGACCGGCGTCGTCGCGGACACCTGCACCGCGTCCCAGACGATCTTGGGATCGAGCCGGCCGCGGCGGATCTCCTGGACCGGCGACATCAGCCAGCGGTAAGTGTCGCGCACCGTGCGGTACAGGGCCTTGTCGGACTCCGCCTTCTGGTCCTTGGCTTGCTTCGCCTGGATCTGGTCCAGGTTCAGGCGTTGGTTCTCCACGTCCGCGACAATCGAGGACCAAGCGAGATAGGTACGGGCCTGGTCCTTCAGCCGCTCCAGGGCATCGAAGTCCGCGGCCAGGAACAGCAACCGGTTCTGCTTCTGCCGCGGCTGCTCGCCGCGGTGGGTCAGGATCTCCGTCGCCGCGGTCTGGGCCAGGTTGTCCGATCCTTTACGGTAGGGTGCCGCGGGCGCCAGCACGACCAGGCGCATCCCATACTCGTCCGGCACGTCTTTCGATTCAGTAAAGACATGCAGCCCGTCGAAGCCATGCGATTTGCCGAAGGTCCGTGCCACGCGGTCCTTCAGCATCGGTACCACCTCGTCCTTCTCCAAGAAGCGCAGCCGGCGCGACTCCATCTCGCGGCGCAGGTTGGGCTTGGTGTCGAACCAATAGCGATCCCGCTCCAGGTTCAGATAATTCAACTGGTCGCGCAGCCGGCGCAGAGCGTCTGTGTAATGGCCGATGGCCTGACCGGGTTGGACGACGCCAAGCAACAGGTGGTCCAAGGGCAGGCCCGGGCCGCTGCGATCGGCTCCGGGGGCGCTGCCCAGGAAGATTGCCCGCGCCAGGCGCCGCGCCGCCTGGATCTTGCCGAACAGGGGTTCTTTGCTCTCGATGTAGGCGGGGCGGGAGTGCTCGCCGTCGATGTCCTGATCGATCACCGGGTCCCAGCCCTGGGGCAGGTAATCCAGACACTTGTTGCGCACCTGGGCGTCGTAGAGCGGCAGGGCCCCGGGCAGGATCATGGCGTCCGCGTTGCCGTCCTTCCACAACCGATGTACCACTTGAGCCAGCAGTTGCAGCACGCCGCGGGTGCGCTGGAAGTTACCCAAGGTCGACCAATCCTCATAGAGCCGGTCGAAGATCTCGGGGTGGATCGGGAAGGCTTGGCGCAGGCGCTCCAGGTAGCGGGCCTCTTGGGTGTCGGAGGGAAGTTCGTCGCGGTTGGCCTGATAGAGGTCGGCAAAGGCGCGGCATGTGCCCTCCAACGCCAGGGTGTCCTCGATGCGATCGAACAGTCGCCGGCGCACGATACTGAAGGCCTCGTCCTTGGTCACCGGTTTCCAGATCGCCTGCACGCGGCCGAAATAGCCTTCCAGGTCGTGCAGCACGACCTGGCCACGGCCCTCGCCGGCATTGTGCGAATCCGGCAGGGAGGCCAGGAGGATCGCCCTTGGCACCGATTTGATGCCCTCGGTCAGTGCCTGCATGAAGGTCATGTTGGTCTCGAAGGTACCACCCGGGTAGCGTCGGCCCTCCTCGAACTGGCGATAGAAAGCCACCAACTCGTCCATCAGGATGACGCAGGGGCTGAACGCCGTCAGCAGGGCAATGATCGAGTCCTTGTCCGGCGAGGTGGCCGCTTCGTCCGCGACGCGGAACATTGCGTAGCCGTCCGCCCCGCCCAACTGCCAGGCGAGTTCGCCCCAGATAGTCCGGGCGAGGATACCGTCGTGCCCCTTGGGCGTGGACGGGGACAGGTTGATGCCATCAATGACGGCGACCCGCGCCTTGGGCGACTCGGAGGCCCCCGCCGCGTCCAGGATCAAAGGCACCCCGGCCAACTCGCTCGCTGGATACTTGCCCTCGCTCAGGTGAAGCACGGCCAACAGGCTATGGGTCTTGCCGCCGCCAAAGGGCGTCTGAAGCTGTATCACCGGGTCCCCGGCCTGCCCCAAGAGGCGCCGCACCACCTTGTCCAGCAAGAGCCCCATGCCCTCGGTGATGAAGGTACGGGCGAAAAACGCTCGGGCGTCCTGGTACTCGGGTGGGGCCTTGCCCTGCTGCACCGCGGAGATATCCGCCGCGAACTCCGATTGCTGGAAGGTGCCTTTCAGCACGTCCTGATGGGGAATGGCGATGTCGCGCCAGGGTTTGGCCGTCATGTTGCCTCATGGATCAATCGTTGAATGCCGCCAATGAACACCGAGAAGCTATGGGATGCGTTGCGATCCAAGGTGAGACAGGGTCCAATGCTTCGGGAGCCGGAAACCTTCTGATACCGGTTATCGGTCAGCCGCTGGATCTCCTGCGCGGGGCTCGCGATTCGGTCCGGGTTCTTGTACTTGGCCTTCCCCTGGTAGCGAGCGAGGCCAGTGATGCACAATCCTCGCTCAACGGCTGCGAGGTCGCCCAGGTACCAACTCTCCAGCTCGTGGCAAGCGATCCGGACCAAGGTCTCGGGTTTGCCGGCATCGCGGCAGATTCGTACGAGCCGGTCCTTGATCTGGACACAATCGCCCTGGTCCTTATCACGCAGCACGACGAATAGGGTATCCTCCGGTGCTTGCCAGCCGCGGAGCTTGCCCGGCAGGCGCTTCTCCAGATCCTGCTTTCCTTCAAACACGACACAGCGAAACGAGATATGGGTCGGCAGCATCCGTGGCAGGAGACCGGCCAGCATTTCCCGCGCCGACGGCTCCTCAAGGAACAGCACGAGCTGGGTCACAGCGGATCAACCCCCTCGAAGAATCCCTGCTTCCACAGGTACCCCATCTGGTCGCCTTCCCTCATGAAGGCGGCGAGTTGCGGATCGTCCTGGGCGCGCTTGACCTTGGTGTAGCCGCCCTCCTTAACCAGCCAGAACACCTCATCGAGATGAGTGGCATTGAGGAAGTCCGGCGAATGGGTCGAGACGAAGACCTGGCCGCCACGGTTCGCATAATCCCGGAATTCCTCTGCCAGCTCCCAGAGCAGTTTCGGATAAAGCTGATTCTCGGGCTCCTCAACGCACAGGAGAGGATGCGGCTGAGGGTCGTAAAGCATGACCAGATACGCGAACATCTTGATGGTGCCGTCGGAGACGTAGCGCGCAAGAAACGGGTCCTCGAAGGCCCCATCCTGGAACCGCAACAAGACGCGACCCTCTTCGGTGGTCTTGGCATCGACCTTGGTGATACCCGGTACGCGCTCGGCCAGTTTGCGAAGGATCTTGTCGAAGATCGGCCGATGCCTGGCATAGAGGAACTCTGTCACCAGGGACAGGTTCTCACCCTCGCTGGACAAGTGTTCGGCATAGCCTGCCTCCTGCTCGGGACGGGCGCGGTTGATGTGGAAGTCGGAGATATGCCAATTCTCGATCAGGTTCCCGAGGGCCACCACCGCCGGGAAGCGCTCGAATTGGGCCAACCCCTTGATTGCGAGAATATCTTGAGACTTGAGCCGTTGTTCCTGTCGCTGTAATTGGCCAACGTCCGAGACCGCGTCCAACTCATTGGTGACCGCATAACCCGAACCGCACGAAAAATCCAGGAAATGCCATGGCCTGCCACTGCTCCCGCGGCGATACTTGAGCACTTCTCGCTCGACCACCGGCAGTCCGCCGCGCTCACCGATGCACAGGAGATAGGTGACTCGCGGCGAATCGTGATGTTCGCGAAACTGGATCTCGATCTCGATGCCGCCCTCGGCGCCGCGGCTGCGGACCTCACTGAATCCGCGGCTTCCCCCGAGTTGGACGAGCGCAGTATGGACATTGCTCGACAGTGCCGCCTTCAGGAACCCAAAGACGCTGAAGAGCGTCGATTTGCCGGTGCCATTGGCGCCCACGAGCACGCAGAAGCGCGGGATATCCTGGAGTTCGGCATCCTGAAAACTTTTGAAATTCTTCAGCCGGATCGATTCGATTTTCATGTGACGCTTCCGGTTCACTCAAAGATCCCAAGCGGCCTGCGAGTTGAGCAGGCCACTCTCGTGAGAGGCCGTGACGATGCCGTGCCAGGCGGCGATCAGCTCGTTGTAGGCGCGGGCGTCGTCCGCCCATTTTTTGCGTTCGCAGAGGGTATAGAGGTGGTAGGCGAGTTGACGAATTTGGTCGCCGCGCTCGGGCATTCGGGCGAGCAAAGCGCCGGCGGCGGACTCGTCCTGCTGGTTGAGTGCGCGGATGACCTGGTGGATCGCCTCCCAGACCGGGGTACGGTTGTCCTGGGTGGGGTCCCAGTCGCTGGGATACTCCTCCCATCGCAGCAAACGCACATTGCCGCCGCCGGACTCCACCACGCCGCTGTGGGCCACCCCGTCCACCGAGGTACCCTTGGCGCGGGCCAGGGTGTCCGCCTCGCCAAACTTGCCGGTGCCCCAACCCAACTGGTCGAACCAGGCGGAGCAGAACAGGGTGTCGGCATCCAAACCGGCGCCGTTGGGGTTCAGAAAGTCCTCGATTGCCTTGTTGATCATTACCAGGGCATTGTGGACGGGCATGGGCGAACCGTCCGCCTCCAGCACCGCGGCGTATTTGGAGTAGATCGCCATACCCGGACCGATGGCGGCTTGGGCCAGGTCCACCGGGGCGATGGGCGAGACGCCCAGCTTGCCGCCGATCATCGTCTCAAGTGCCTCTGGCATCTCGTCGCGCAGTTCGCGTTGGAAGTCGCGGCGGGAGATGGATGGAGCTTCAAGGTCGCGTTTGCGGCAGACAAGCACGATACTGGAGGCGAGAGCGTTCGAACCGACGTCACGCGTTCGACCGTCGCGCTCCGTGCGCACTGGCCAAGTGCCAGTAATAGCGAAACCAGCTCTCATTGCTGCGTCAAGAAAGGTCTCCCAACCGGTGCTAGCGGTGCTCGATTCCGTATCCGTTTCTGATTGCTTGAACGCATAATAAATACTGACCGGAAAACTCTCATGAGCCTGTTCGGCCAGCCGGCGCATAGCCTCGGTCATACCTTGAAGAAAGAATACCTCCGCTTGCGCTTTCCCGCCATGCCGATAAGGTGCAGCGACAAGTTCCTCGGCTTTAGGTACAGCTAACGTGGCATACAATGCCGGATAGATTGTTTTCAGCGCACGCCGCTGCCAAACGTAAAAAAAATCGGAAAGGTCTGAGTAGGGGACGTTGTCGTAATACGGCGGATCTGTGGAAACTACTTTATCACATGAAATTGCTTGCGTTGCTGCATTGGATTGTATTGATAATCCTGCTGGGTTGTTCGCAGGAAGCAACGAGACAACCTTGTAAAGCCAAGTCTCAAAATTATCAGCGTAGTTGCCGGATGATTCGCTGAATGGATTGCCCTCGGCGAAATCCCACGTCATCGATAACGCTTGCCTGCTGAATGTGAATCGAATGTCTTCCTTTTTCTGGCCCGGATTCCAAGAGCAGAGTGTTGTTGATGCGTTTGAATAACGAGCAACGCCTAATCCCAAGTAAACGGAGACCGCCTCGGCATACCCGGTTGCACCGCAGCCCAGCTCGACTAGAGGCTTGCCGTCGTCAACCATACCCGCGGCTATTGCGTCGCATCGCACTTGCTCGCTCGCTTCCGCAGCTAACAAGGAGAGGGTATCCATCGCCACAAGTTGTCGATCAGTAAACAGGTGGCGCCACTCGGTTAGTCCGTAGATAACAGGCGTGAATGCCCTAGCATCATTGAGGATGGCTCCTTCAGGTTTCCATGGTGGCTCAGCTTGTGCGGCGAGCGTCTCATGTTCAGCAATCGGATTTAGATAAACTCGGCGGCGTTTACCCTCAGCAACAACCGTCATTAACCTGGCGCCCATACGCCCTGCCATAGCCTCGGCTTTGATGTAATCACCTGTTATTGGAGTGCCCGACATTACGCATGAGAAATTTGCGCCGCGCGATAGCTTGGTTCCATTATTGGTGGCCGCCGTATCCGTTGGTGATCCTATTCTAACGACAAAACGGTAGCCGTTATCGCTCACAACTGGTTCAATATACGTTTCTTTACCTTCTTTGGTTGAAAGCAAGAAAGATGATGCCAGCGGCACGTCCACATGCGCAAATGCCGGATTCGGACTCTTCACCGTCCGCGCCCAAAGCCAGGCAATTACCGTAAGCTTCTTATTAACATAGGGTTCGAGATCTGGCCGTAGGTTGGTCGGGTCCGCCACCATCTCGGTGGTCACTTCGATCGGCGGATACAGGTGTCCGATGCGTTTGAAAGCCTCCTCCCGCATCCAATGCCCATACCGGCGCACATCTTCGGCAAGCCCAGTGGCTCCGGGCCAATCTTTGCCGTACTGCATCCGCATCTGTTTATCGGCTTCCGGGATCGGTCCTATGGGCGCTCGCCCGGCAAATCGGGGCGGAATCTCGATCATGGCCTTGTTGATCAGCACCGCCACCGGGTTCAGGTCAGAGGCATGAGCTTCCAGCCCCAGGCGCTGGGCCTCCAGCGGGATGGAGCCGCCGCCGGCGAAGGGGTCATGGAAGGCGGGAAGCTTCTCCGGGTCAAAGCCAGGTTTGCCCTTGTTCAACTCGCAGGTCTCCCGCCAAGAAGCGCGGATGGCCTCGCGGGCACGCTCCAACACCGTCTCATTGTTGGTGTTCTCCCACTTCACCAGATCGCGGATGATGTCGAACAGCCGCTCCCGCTCCTCATCCGCCTGCGCCTTGCTCTTGCCCGCGTACCAGCCCCGCTCGCCGCCCGGGTCGTTGACCAGTTGGGCGAACAGGACTGCCCGCGCCGCGGCCAGGGGCCGGCGCGCCCACCACAAGTGCAGGGTGCTCGGGTGCCCGTGGCGGATGGATTTCTCCCGCGCCGAGGCGACGTTGATGTCGTCTAGGGGCAGGGCGACTTCGATGAGCTTCTTGGGGGCCTTGACGCTCAAATTGGCGATACTCCGACAGTCTGCGCAGACGTAAGGGCGTGTCTGATGGCGGTACAAAAGGGTTCATCCTTGATACGTTCGATTTCTTCCAAGAGAAGTGGTAACCATTCTTCCTGGGGGAATTCGCTGGATATTTGGCAAAAAAATTCGGCGGTTTGGAGATAACCGGCAACGGCACTGCGGCGTTCGTTCCGCAAACGGCCGTTGTTCGGGTTCAGGCCCAGTATGCGAAGCGTCTCCGATGCGCGGTGCGCCCCATTTGCGTCAAGACCTTCCCTCACGGCGATGGTGCCATCGATGACGAAGACGAGGTACCGGTCGGGGTCTTCGCCGTCGGGCTTGATGATGAGGGCGTGATCGTAAGTGCCGCAGCGATCCTTGAAGCGCCCGCAACTGCTGTCGCTGACGCATGAACCGAAGAGGTTGTCCCATTGAAAGGTGCCTTGGGGGAAACGGTGGGTGTCTTTTTGCCGGAAATGGTCGATATGGCGACGGTCTGGCCCGATCGACCCTTCACAATAAGCGCACCGCGCGCCCTGCATCTGTTCAAGCGCCGCCCAGACGGCAGGCGTCTGACCATCTCTGACAAATGTCTCCCATCTGTCCTCGCCATGCTGATAGCGATCCAGGCAGGCTGGGCCGTCCCCGCGTTGCAACTTGTGCATGTCGGTTATCCCTCCGATCGTGTCGCCCGCAACGGGAGGCGGCGTTTGAATTCTTCAAGTCGGATCATGCGATTCGCTTCCCGGATGACTGGGTGATTCTCTCCGAAGTGCTGGATTAGTTTCTCTCGCAGTTCGAGCCCGTCGGGTGAGTCGTGGATGCCTTGCTGGATCTGCGCCAGGTAGCGACTCAGCCAATCTGCTTCTGGCACATTGGGTATGGGGTCGGTTCCGAATATCGAGGACAAAACCGAAGAACTGGCAATACCCCGTGTTTCCTCACTGGGGATTGCCGGTCGGTCGAGATTCTGGCCCAAGATGCGGATCGATTCGACGGGTACCGTCGATATGACCTGCGGACTATGCGTCGTCAGAATAAACTGAATCCGCGGAAATGCGCTCTGGAAGCTATCGACCACAGTTTGTTGCCATTGCGGATGCAGATGCATGTCGATCTCGTCGATCAACACGATGCCCTCGGTCTGCCGTGTCGCATCGCGAGCCAGGTGTGGGTTTAGCCGAACACAGCGATAAGCGATATCGCCCGCCATGGCGATGAGGTTGCGCTGACCGTCGCTCAATTGATCGACTTTCATGTCGCCGAGTTCTGGATGAGACATGATCAGTGTCTGATTGGCCGGACTGTACCTCAGCTGTGACCAACCAGATTGGCTCATAACCAGATCGACTGAGCCGGAAATGGCGGTCAAAAGATCGCCGTAGGGGGTACCATCATCAAAGAGACCGTGAAAGCCCTCGCGCTCCAAGGTCTTGGTCTTCTGTTCGAAGTCGGCGGCATATAGGAAGAAAAACCATTCCAAGAAAGACCCATAATCGGACGCAGAATCCAGACAGCCAAGATAGGCGGAAGTGCGGGAAAAAATGTTGGTATTCGATTCGCGCTTAAGCGTCACCTTACGCCGCTTCCAAAGTCGGCCGGTGCCATAATAGGCAACGAGCGGTAACGTCACGTCTTTGGTTTTCTCGCTGTCGTATTCGTCAATGAGTCTGATCCGAGCCTGATAGGCGAACCCGACTTCCATCAGCGGCTTAGCCTCCCTGACCGTCGTTTTCGATCCGGCGCTGACTTTTTCGCGGGATCGCGACCAACTGACGGTTTCGCCGGCGATGACCGCGACCGCTGAAACCACGGAAGGCAACCGTGGCTCCATAGTGCGGGGGCTCGCCTGCCTGGTTAGACGGACCCTGACATCATCAATATCAATGCCAGATCCGGGCATCGTGCCGCTCACGACATCGAAGGCACTGACATAGGGCCACAAGGCGATGCGGATGGCGTCGAGCACGGTGGTTTTACCCTGGCCGTTGGGCGCGACCAGGACCGTCAGGCGTTCGTCAAGCTCGACGACCAGAGAATCGAAGCAGCGAAAGTTCTGGAGCTTCAACCGAGTCAATTTCATGGGGTGACTCCGTTCGTCAGGTCGAGCAATTGAATCAGCGCCTCGCGCACGGCCCTGGCGTCGGTCGGGCCGAGTCGTCCGAGCCGTCCGCGGATGAGGGCGTGGTCGAGGGTAAAGAACTTCATGCGCACCAGTGAGGGTACCGGCAACCCTGCTGCCGTGAGCTCCTGAATTGGCACGTCCAGCGGCCAGGCGCTGTGCTTGGCCGAGGTGATCATGGCGAGCACGCTGTGACCGGCGGGTGTACCGAAGGCCGCAGCGCGCGACAGGATCAGGGCTGGCCGGACCTTGGTGGCGTCGCGATCGGTGAAGGGAAACGGCACTCGCACAACTGCCATGGGCTCATCGGTGAGTTCAAAGGTCACGGTAGGCGGCCTCGTCTTCCGCCGAGGCCCATTCGCTCAAGGTGCCTTCCACCGCCTTGAGATAGTCCAGGTCCAAGGGGCGCACGCGCCGCACCATAACCTTGCCGTCGGCGGTCAGATCCCAGGCCAAGAGGTCCCCCGGGCCGGCCTGGAGCGCCTTGCGGACCTCCTGGGGGATGGTGGTCTGGCCTTTGCTGGTGATCTTGGCGAGCGCAGTCATGGTTGAAACCTGTAAGGACGCATTACGTCCTTTCATTCTAGCGCGAACGCGGATCGGACAGGCAGGCGATCCGAGCACGCATTGGGCAGGCCCTGGGGCCGGTTAAAGCCTGAGAATCGGCGGCTCGGCGCCCGCGAGCAGGTCGCCAAGTCTGTAGTTGATGCTGGCCACCCCGAAATCCGGCTCCTGGCGGAAGGGGTTGCGGATGTAGTGCGGCCCCTCGTAGCCGTCCCCATCCACGATCACGATAGCGAGGATGAACTTGTCCGCCTGGTTGAGCCCGTAGAGGATCTCGTTGCGGCTGATGGTGACGGTGTCGGCACCCTTGACGCGGCCCTTGACCTCGATGTGGCGGTCCACGGGTAGCTTGCCGTCCTGGATGGGCGGGCGGGCCGTCAGGTCCCACCCGCATTTCTCGGCCGAGACATCAAAGACGGTGTGCCCCAGGGCGCGCTCGGCGTTCGTGACGGCCTGCATGGCGATCCGCTCGATCCGGGCGCGTGCTTGCGCATCCGCGGGCGGGACGTCCGCGCTCCCAAGGCGCTGATCCAACAGGCCCTGGGGGATGACGAGTGCCCCGCCGATGACCACCGGGGTGGCGGAGACCACATGACGCTGGTCGGCCAGTTCCCGTTTGCGTTGTTCCAGGCGGGCGGTCAGTTCCTCGACCCGGCGCCGGGCCATCTCCGGCTGGACCTGGGGTTGCTTGCCGGCGGCCACGTCGTCGCTGAGCTTGATGTAGCGGTCCGACCAGTAGCTGATTTCCTTCAACAGGCGCTCGTTGACGGCACCGAGGATCTTGTCGATCTGGCGCTCGCGGCGCTCCCGGACCTCTTGGTAATGCTCCGGCACCAGACGGGCGATCGCATGGCCCAGAGCGACTTGCTCCAGCCCACCCTGGTCCGGACTGGTGATCCAGGGCGCGGTCAGAATCTCCTGCACGCACGCACGGTCGGAGTCCGCCAGCGGCACCAGGTCCAGGTGGGGTGCCCAGCCGGCAAAGGCGGCAGTGCCGTCCGGGGCGATGGAGACGAACTGAAGGCGGCGCGAGACGGTTCTGGGAGCGCGGGCCTCCGGCCCGCTCGCGGGCGAGACGCCCGCGCTCCCAGCCTCGCGGACGCTGTGCTCGATCATGAAGAGGACTCGCGGCACGGTGCCCTCGTCGCTGGGGTCGAGCAGGACGGCGCCCTGCTTGAGCTTGCCGCGGTGGGATTCGAGCACCAAATCGGTGACGGCGTGCATCAGTGGATGGGCCGGGTGTAGGAGGCTCGCCATCGGCTTGCCGTCGACGCGGATGCGGTCCTTCTCGAAGCAGATACGCTCGTATCCCTTGAGTACCGGGGTGCGGGTCTCGCCGATCACCCGGTCACGGGTGCGGATGACGGCGGGGACGTAACGGATCTCGAACCGGCCGGGCTCGCGTGGGCGCAGTTCGCCGCTTAAGGCGCCGAAGGCTTCGCTGAAGAAGGCGCGGATGAAGTAGGGCTGGAGCTTGCGGGCCTCGGCCTTGTCCATCTCCTCTTTGATGGCGTAGAGATCCTCCATGCGCATGGTTTGCTCGACCAACGCGTTACGACCGATGATGGCGCGCAGGTGATCGGTGTCGAGCGCCCCCTCAATAACCTGAGTCAGCCGGGCCTTGGTCTGTGGACTCTCGCCGTAGCGGATGGCCTCGATCAGCAGGTCGCGCAGCGACAGGTTGTCGAAGGCCTCGCCGAGGATGTCGAAGACGCGCCCGCCGAGTGCCGCGCGCTCTACCTCCAGCTTGTCGAACAGTTTCTGGAAGACATCGCCCTCGCGGGTCTGGTTGGCGACCATGTTCCATAGGTGGCACACCTCGGTCTGACCGATGCGGTGGATGCGCCCGAAGCGTTGCTCCAGGCGGTTGGGGTTCCATGGCAGGTCGTAGTTGACCATGAGGTTGGCGTTCTGGAGGTTGACGCCTTCCCCCGCGGCATCGGTGGCCACCAGGACCAGAACGGCGGGGTCGAAACGGAACGCCTCCTGGGTCTTGCGGCGGTCGTCGCGGTTGATCCCACCATGGATGACGACGACGGCTTGTCGGTTGCCCAGCTGATCCTGGATGCGCTCCTGGAGGTAATTGAGCGTGTCGCGGTGTTCGGTGAAAAGGATGAGCTTGCGTCGGGTACCGGCCGCGGTGTGCATCAGGGCGTGGTCTTGCAGGAGGCGGGAGAGTTCGTCCCACTTGCGGTCCTGCCCGGAGTGGACCACGTCCTTGGCCTGGGCTTCGAGCCAGATCAGGGTGCCGATCTCGATCTTGAGCTCGTCGATGGTGCGCGCGGTGGTGGCCTCGTCGAGCACGTCCTCGGCCCAGGCTTCGTACTCGCCGCCGGTCAACTCGTCGTCGGCGTCGAGGATGTCCTCCGGGACGTCCTTGACGTTATAAGTGCCCAGGGTCTCAGCGACGTGGTGGCCGTGCTGGTTGATCAGTTCCTCACGCAGGCGCGCTTCGAGCTTCTGGCGGCGGCGTTTGAGTGATTGGTAGATGGCCTCGGGGCTGGAGGCGAGCCGGCGCTGCAGCAGGGTGAGCGCAAAGCCGACGGTGTTCTTGCGCTTGCCGTCCAGATTGTCCGCACGGTTCATCTCGTTGCGGACATAGTCGGTGACGGCCGTGTAAAGGGCGTCTTCCAATCCCGAGAGGCTGTAGTTGACGGTGTAGGCGCGGCGCTCGGGGAACAGGGGGGTGCCGTCGAACTTGAGCAGGTCTTCCTTGACCATGCGCCGCATCATGTCGGACACGTCCATCTGGTGGGCGCCCTCGCGGAACTTACCGTAGAAGCGGTCGGCGTCGAGCAGGGACAGCCAAATCTGGAAGTCCGCTTCCTTGCCGTTGTGGGGGGTGGCGGTCATCAGGAGGTAGTGGCGGCAGATGGAGCCCAGCAGCTCGCCGAGCAGAAAGCGCTTGGTCTTGTTGACCTTGTTGCCGAAATAACTGGCCGAGAGCTTGTGCGCCTCGTCCACCACGATCAGGTCCCAGTCGCTGTGCCTGAGTTTGTCTTGCAGCTCAACGCTGCGGGAAAGCTGGTCCAGACGGGCGATCAGCAGGTCGTTTTCCTCGAAGGCGTTGACGCGGGCGGCCTGGTCCATCTCGCGGGTGAAGATGGCGAACTCGACGCCAAATTTCTCATAGAGCTCGTCTTGCCATTGTTCGGACAGGCTGCCGGGGGCGACGATCAGCACGCGTCGGGCATCCGCTCGCATCAGCAGCTCGCGGATGTAGAGCCCGGCCATGATGGTCTTGCCGGCGCCGGGGTCGTCCGCGAGCACATAGCGCAGGGGTTGGCGCGGGAGCATGGACTCATAGACCGCGGTAATCTGGTGCGGCAGGGGCTCCACGTTGGAGGTGTGCACCGCCATCATGGGGTCGAAGAGGTGGGCGAGGCGGATGCGCCAGGCTTCCAGGCCCAGCTTGAAACCGGCGGCCGGGGCATCGAAGGCCCACGCGCGGCCGGCCTGAGCGAGGGACAGACGCGCCTCGTCGCTGCGGAACAGCATCTGCTCGCTGAGGCGCCCGTCCGCCGCCTTGTAATAGACGGTCAACGCGTCCGTACCGACCGGCTCGCAGGTGACTACGCGCACGATCCCGTTGGGGTCTAGGCCCGCGATCTGGGCGTCCTTTTTGATGTCTTCGAGCTTCAGCACGGCGGCGTCCTTAACTCTTTGTTAAAATTGCAATATATAGCTATAGATAAGTAGGGCAACGCAGATCCGAGCACCTGGCTCGCCTAAGCGTCGAAGATACACGAAAATGGTTATTGTGTGCGACGACACGCTACCGCCGGCCTTGATCATCGTTCCGGCCAGCGATGCGCATTTGGAGTCCAAGGATTCAGCCTTGGCCTGCCGATCCACGGCTGAAGCCTTGGACTCCAGTCGGCCGGCACCTCGGCTGGCCGGAACGATGATCAAGGCCCTACCGCCGCCTGTTGCCCAAGCCGAGCAACAACTGACCGGGAGAACCCCCACTGTGGCCCGTTCAGCGCAAGAACCTCCCTGCCCGCGATACGTGGTCGAACGAGAACACGTGGGCGTTCGGCGCCCGATTGCATCTGCCGACGAGCCGCCCGAAGAACTCTAGCCGCCCTGATTCAACCCGGATCATTTCGAGCCCATGGTTACCACAGATCGGGCAATTGGCAACATACCTGACCAGGTACATAGTGTTGCGTTTAGCACCCTCGGCCTTCCGCAGTTCCAACAGGTAGTCGCCTTCATTCGACCAGGGTTGGAGGAACCCGGGGGCGCGGGTGATGCGATCGTTGATGAGCCGGATCTGCCAGCGGAGGAGCAGGTAGGCAAGCCAGAGGATCATGGTACTGGTCGTGATGACCTTGAGAACCACAGCGGCTGTGGATGCGGCGTTAATGGCAAGCAGCGACAACCAAATCCAGAGTGCGACAAGAACGATCAGCACCAGGCTCACGCCGAGATAGATCCGTCCTCCCCAGCCACCAAGATAAAAGCCGCGGTCCGACATCCAACGCACTAAGCGATTCCCGGAGATATCCTGCTGCCGATAGCTGATCTGCGGGATAGTGAGGAGATCCAGGCGTGGGAGTGACTCCTGGACATGGGGTCCACTATAACCTTCCGCCACATCGAACCTGAATCCATAACGGTTTCTATTGCCGGTACCGCCGCCCTCCTGCAGCTCTAGCCGGGGCATGAGATGGCGTCCAGTTACATCCATGCCATCAATGATGGTTGGCCATTGACGATCCCAGGTCTCCAGGAGATTGGTCCAATACGCCTTCATGCGGCGCCTCGCCTTGTCCTGATCCTCCCGCCATTCGACCGCGCCACGGACTCGGAAAGATTTCTGCAGACGTTCACCGATGTCGAGGGCTTCGAAGCCCCAGGCGTCATGGTCGAGGTCCGGGTTCAGTCGCTCTGGCTCCTCCTGAGCCAGTTCGCAAAGGACACGCAGCACCTTCACCGCGTTGGTGCTTTCTGTCCAGCCGGCAGCGATTCGCGCGACCGCCTCAATCGTTCGCACAACTTCCTCAGTGTTCCAACCGGTTGCCAACCCGTTTGGTCCCTGTTTGCAGGCATCTGCTCCTGCCACCTTTGCCGTCGCTTGATCCGTCAACTCAAACTCGGTAGGGGAATCGTCAATGGAGATCATGAATCTGCTTCAAACTTTCGGGCTGTCCGCGGAAGGTCGGCTAGTGTCGGTCGAGGAGGTCAACCGCGGCAAGGCTTGTGAGTGCTGCTGTCCGGGGTGCGGGGAGGTGCTGATCGCCCGCCAAGGTGAGGTGCGTGCCTGGCACTTCGCGCATGCGAACGACCGGGACTGCGCCGGCGCGGCCGAAGGGGCTCTGCACCGGGCGGCGAAACAGTTGATCGTCCGAGAGGGGACGACCCTGGTGCCGGCCCTGGAGGTCAGGCAAACCCATCAGCTCGATGATGGCCGACTGGGCGAGGCCGCCCTGGTGAGACCGCCCGAGACCTGGACGCTGACCGCCGCCAGGGAAGAGGTGGTTGTCGGTGCTTACCGCATTGATGTTGCCGGCACTCATGACGGTCGTCCTGTATTCATTGAGGTCACCGTGACCCATGCCGTCGATGATCCCAAGTGCAAGGCGCTGTCGCTGCTCGGCGTGCATTGCTTCGAGATCTTGCTCGACCCATACAAAAATGAGTCTTGGACCTGGTCCAGTTTGCGGCAGGAGGTCCTGGAATCCGCGGAGAATCGCCATTGGATCTTTCATCCTGATGCGGTTGATCTCGCCGAGCAGGCCCGGTGCGAGGCCATCGCGAGGGCCTTCGCAAAGCCGATCCCGACGGCGGCACCGGAACGCATCCGGCTTCGCGTCTCCGAAGTGCCGGTCCATATGGTCGTCCAGGTCTGGGGACTCTGCCTCTGGTGGCCGTTCAATGAGCGTGTAAACGCAATGCTGAAGGCAATCGCCAAGTCATTCGGGGGCCGCTACAACCCGAAGTACCGGAACTGGGTGATCCCGGTCGGTGCCAAGACCGCTGTTCTGGAGCAACTCAAAGGTATCGGTGCCATCCGACAGAACTGACGTCGTGGCCCGGTCAGGCCGCGAGAACGCTCCGGTAGCCGTGTTGCACGCGGCGTTTGGCGATCTCGCGGACCTGATCCATATCGTCTTCGCAGGAGGTGGCCCCGGTGCACTGCATTTTCGTCTGCGTCCATCTTTGCCGACGAGTCCCAATCGCCACCAAATCGGATCGCGTTTTCAGGTAACGGCGGGGTCTTCGTTGGACGCAGCACCTTCGGTACCAAGCTGCGCATGCCCACCCAAGGCGTCCATCCGCGCCTTGCGCTTCTACCCCGGCCGGAAGGTTACGACCCGGTGGGCGGTGATCTGGACCTCCACGCCGGTCTTCGGATTGCGCCCCGGGCGCTCTTTCTTCTCTCGCAGCTCTAAATTCCCGAATCCGGACAACTTGACCTCCTCGCCACGCTCCAGAGTCTTGCGGATCTCCTCGAAAAAGCTATCGACTAGGTCCTTTCCCTCGCGTTTGTTGAGTCCAAGCTTTTTAAACAGAATTTCTGTCATGTCGGCTTTGGTCAAGGCTATCCTCTTACTCCCGTCATCGTGCGCAGAGACTCAAAGCGAGGTTGTCGACCAAACCTCTGAATGGCCGGCAAGTGGCTGATAAAAATATGAAATAGTTAATACTCAGGCGGGGATATTTCGGGTATTTTTGGTGTTTCGTCCAGTCCGCGGCCCGGATCCACAGGGTCCGTCGCGGACAGCCCCCGGTGCAGGGCGCCGACGCCAAAGCGCGCATGGATGCGATCGACCGCGACCGTCAGACGCCGCTCCCGGTCGTTGTCCACAGGGCGCTCGGCCGCGCCGTCGAACAGGTCCGACTGGACCGGCGCCGGATTCCCCAGATCGGCGATCCCCAGGCCGATCAGGCGCACCGGCTTGCCCTGCCAATGGCCGGCCTCGTAGAGCGACCAGGCGGCAGCGAACAGGGTGCGGGCGTCGTCGCTGTGCCGCGGCAGCCGCCGCTGGCGGGTGTGGGTCTCGAAGCCGCAGAAGCGAATCTTGAGGGTGACGGTGCGCCCCGCGATGTGCTCTTGCCGGGCCGCGGCGGCGACCTCGGCCGCCAGCGCGCGCAGGGTGTCGCGTAGTACGCCGGGATCGGTCACGTCGACGCCGAAGGTGGTCTCTTTGGAGAGTGACTGGCGGGCGGCACGCTCCCCGACCCGATCGGAGGCAATGCCCCGTGCCTGCTGGTACAGGCTGGTGGCGGCGCGCGGTCCCACCTGGGCCTGCAACTGGGTGAGCGACAACCGGCGCAGGTCCGCGACGGTGCGCAGGCCCAGCCGCTCGAGGATGGGCAGGGTCCGGCGGCCAACCCCGCGCAACACGCCGACCGGCTGTCCACCCAGGAAGTCCAGCACCTGTTCCGGCGGCACCACGACCAGCCCATCCGGCTTGCCGAAATCCGAGGCGATCTTGGCCACCAGCCGGTTCGGGCCGATACCGACCGAGGCGGTCAGGCCGACCGCGTCGCGAATCGCCGCCTTGATCTGCCGGCCGATGGTCTCCGGGGGACCGACCAGATGCCCGAGGCCGCTGACGTCGAGAAAGGCCTCGTCGATGGAGATCGGTTCCACCACCGGGGTACAGGTAGCCATGACCGCGCGAATCCGGCGGGCGACCTCCAGATAATGCGCCATGCGTGGGCGCAGATAGACCGCGTCCGGACAGCGGCGGTGGGCCTCATTGATGGGCATGGCCGAGTGGATGCCGAAACGGCGCGCCTCGTAGGAGCAGGTGGCCACCACCCCGCGACCGCCGGGCTGGGCGCCGACCACGACCGGCAAACCGCGCAAGGCCGGGTTGTCGCGCTGCTCCACCGCGGCATAGAAGGCGTCCATGTCCAGGTGCATGATCCAGCGTGTGGGGGTCATGGTCCTGACGCTCAGCAATGGAAAGGGACTACGCGGGCCGCACGGGCGCCGGCACGCCCGGGCCTGCCGGCACCCGTGGGCCGGTGGGGATCCCGCCCGCGCCGGGGACCGCGCGGCCCGTGCCCGTCCGGCTCACTCGAACGAGCACTCGATGAGTTGCGCGATCTCCTGCGCGATGCGTTCGTTCATCTCCGCGGGCAGGCCGAGCTGGTCGTGTAGTCCATTCATGTAGCCGAGCAGCAAATGGATCTGGCGGAACAGTTCTTCGTGATCATCGAACTGCCACCCGATCATCCCCGGCTGGATTTGCTCCCGGTGGCCCCGGCACAGTAGGCGCAGCACGTGCCAGAAGGTATCCCCGACCTTCTCGACAAAATGGAACCAGTACGGGAACTCGGCCGTCACGTCCAGGAAATAGGCGCGGATGGCCGGAATCTCGGCGGTTTCGCGCGGGTCCTGGTCCCATCCGTCGAAGAAAAAGGTGACCTTTCCTTCCCAGGCGATGGCGGCCTCGCGGGTTGCCGCGAGCGGCAAGAGCTTGTCGAGCAGCGGCCGAATGTCGTGCTTCACCACCGACTCGCGCAGGATGGCAATGGCCAGCATCTCGTCCTTGGCCGGGGAGAATTGTGCCCGCGGGTACTTGGCCATTATCGCCACCATCCCGGTTGCCGCGGGATGGGCAGTGGCGCACTGGACCAGCGCGGCGCAGGGTCGATATTGAGCTCAGGCATTGGGTGATCCTATTCACTGTTATCACACGTAGGGTTTGTCGCATCGTTCACATCCTGCGGCCCGCAGCAACCGGGATTGCACCGCCATTGCGAGCCTCCCGGACCCTGATTATCCGCCTCTCGCATTGACTTATCAGCATCCTCGTCCGCGTGGGCTGTCCCGGTGCCAGCCCCGGCCCTTGGCGGTCGTCGGGTGTCGCCGGCGGCCTGTGCGCCATGATCAGGGCGCTCAATGTCTACCAAGCGAGGCAGAACACCGTTCCTGCCGCCCGCCGACGCGTTGTTACCACTGCGCTCTTTTGGAGACATCTTTTCAGATGCCCCCAGTTTCCGCGCTCCGAATCCAGATGCCCCCAATTTCCGCGGTCAGATGCCCCCAGTTTCCGCGCTCCGAATCCAGATGCCCCCGATTTCCGCGGTCAGATGCCCCCGGTTTCCGCGCCACACTTTTCAGATGCCCCCATTATCCGCGCTACAGATTTCTGCAACTGTATGTTGATAAAGGTTGTTTTGCTGCTGCATTCGAGGTGCGGGTCATGTGTTGTTGTTTGTTGTTGTTAATAGAAAGAACAACAACACGGAGGCCACCGGAGCGCCTGCAGCATGTGTGCGAGTAATGCAGCGCAGGGACCGCCAGGCACGGGCCGGTTGCCTCCCCTGGTTCGGCGGTGTCAGTCGCTCAAGGGGGTTGCAGCAGTCAACGGGGCGCGCTACGTTGTGGGAAGATTGGCCTATTGGCGGCAGCGCCCGCCCAGTGAATCAAATCGTGTGAGCGATGCCGCAGTCTCCCAAGAGGGCCTCCTGATGTCCACCGCGTCCGCAATGTCCGCAGATTTCAACGTCGGGGACCTCGCCATCCTCCAGCATTCGGTGTTCCATCCCGAGTACGACGGCGCCTTGGCGCAGATAACCGACCCTGAGAAGCGCCGGGGGTCAATGACGCCCGCGGGGCGACCTCGGCCCCTCCAGCGGCTTTACCGGGTGCGGGTGATCGCGCCGGTTGCGGGCGAGGTGCGCTTCTCGGTTGCCCGCTACCAGCTTCGCCCCCTGGATGGCGTTGCCTTTAGACGGGCACTGCCCCGTGCAGCACCCGAGCAACCGGTGCGTCCTGAGGTGTCGCGGCCGTTTCCGGGCATGGGCGGCCAAGGTCCGCGAGCACCTCGCGCGCGCAGGTCCCCGGTATGAGTCTCCCGTCGAGTATCGCCGAGTTCGGTTGGTTCGGCGCCGGCTGGGCGGTGTTCAAGGGTGGCACCGATGATCCCGATTTTTTTCCGCCGATCGACAATAGCGAGGCCCTGCGGCACTGGCTCGCCGGCTTCGGCGCCGCGTGGGTGGAGTGCCCGGAGGTCGCGGCCGTGGAGTCGATCCAGGACGGCGACGGGATGGGCGGGGAGTCGGTGGAGGAGGCGTTGGTCCGCACGCTGGCGACGCGACAGGACCTGCTGTGCGCCCTGTGGGCGCTTGGGCTGGGCAAGATTCCCCGCGTCTTGCATTGATGGCCCGGCGCGCTGTGCTGAATACCTCCGGGGACCCGGTTTCCCGCATTCCCCCAAGAAAACCGAATCTTCAGCGCTCACCTGCCTCCGTCCTGATCGGGTACGCTGGCGTCTCGGGTCTTGCTTCGTAACCGTGCTGCTGACGTCGCTTAGCGATCTTCTGGATCTGGGCCTGGCCATCCGCGTAGGACGCTACGCCGGTGCTGCGCATCCGGCCTAACCGCGATCCCAGTCCGCCCCAGACCGTGATCAGGGTCCAATCGCCGAGCAAGTCTTTCTCGAGGTGGGCCTGATAGTAGCGGGCCTTGGCGATGTGTAGCCAGCGCATGGAGTGTCCCCCGAACCGAGCAAGCGTTTCGTAGGTTAGACCGTCGCGCCATCCACTGGCGGTGCGTCCTTGTTTTCTATCCGGAGCCGCGGGAAGCGGCGGGCGCTCGGTGGCCGGACGAGCGTCGTGCTGACCTCGATGTTGATCCGGGACAACGAAAAAGTCCAGGTGTCGAAGGCGCCGACGCATCGGCCGATGCGCGCGCCAACGCCAGGATACCCAGGCGGCTAGAACGCGTTCATCAGACCCGCGCAGAAGCCGAAATACTCCCCAAGGACGGCCTGCTGCTCCGGGCTATGTTCTGCCACCGGCCGTTCCGCCATGACCCATCCTCCCAATGCGTCGAGCTTTTTCGACAGAGCGGCGATAACGTGGCCGAGTTCGCTGGGAGCCACGAAGGCTCCGCGTGCGACCCGGGAGCGGACCGAAGCGATGTACTTGACGGCGGTCAGGATGCCGTGTTTATACCCGGTTGCGTAAGGGGTCATTGTGCGTCATGTGATCATTCGCTCCTTGGCGAGAGACGCTGCCCTTTCGGGTTGAGCGATAGCGGGTGAGTGCGGCGCGCTCGGTTCCGTCAGCAATCGCGATCATCATCGCCGCATGACAGGATGCCTTGGTGGCCGTTGGAGATGCCCAAAAAGAGCGCGTGGCGGGTGACTTTGCCGGGTGTGATGGCGTGGTCTGGGCGGCAAGAGACCTGCCTGGTGGCGGTCCTGGCTGTTGGTTCTGTTCCTGCCGCAACTCTAACAAAACGACCGCCCGATTGCGATATCGGAACACGCCTATTGCATATCAAAACGCGCCATTTTTCGCTGGCAAGGGTCGGTCATTGTTCACAAGCGAATACGTCGGGTGGGATCTTGGATGGGGGCGATCGGTGCGGTCGTCAGGTGCGACCGTGATCTTCGGAGGGACTTCGCCCAGTCCATCCCTTGTAAGCCCGGGAGAACGCCGACTGGTTGGCAAACCCGGTGAGGTAGGTCACTTCGCCGAGTTTCTTGCCGCTTTTCAAATAGCGCTGGGCGAGTTGCTTGCGCACTTCGTCCAACACGTCCTTATAGGTGGTTCCTTCTTCCTGAAGTTTCCGTTGCAACGTCCGTGGGGCGAGCGCCAATTCCCGGGCGACGTCTGTCGCGCTGACCTTGCCGGAGGTCAGTTCGCGCACAATCGCCCGCCGTACCTGATGTGTCATCTTGGTCCCGGTCAGGAAGTAATCGAGGTCCAAGAGTATCCGGTCGTTTGCCTTCGCGAGATCCTGATTGACCGCCGGTAACACCTTGTGCACCGTATCCAGCGCAAAGGTCAAGCCCGATACGTCGCCACCGTAGCGCACCGGACACCCGAAATAGTGCTCGTAGGCACAGGCTTGCGCGGGGTGGCTCAGTTGGACCTCGCGGACCGGTAATTCCGGGCCGTAGATATCGCGGCACATGCGCAGGAACACCGATAAACGGGTATCCTGCAGTGCCGGGATATCTGCCTCGGTCGATGGCTGCGTATACATGATGCTGAGGCTGTCGTTGTCGATGGTCATCTGCAAGGCCATGTCCTGACAGACGATGTTGTAGTAGCGCTCCAGCCGCGTCAGGGCCGCTTCGAGAGTGCGCGATGCCAGAAAGGCGTAACCCAGTGCGTGGTAATCAGTCGGCCGCTAAACCTCACCCCCGGCGAGTCCCCAGCAGGGGTCCGGAATCCGTTGCTGGGCCAGGCGCCATAATGCGCGAATCCGATCGATCGGGTAGCGCGCCTTGGCGTCGTCGAGTTTAGCCGGGTCCAGCCCGCATTCGCGATACAGCGCATCCGCATCCAAGCCCTTGTCTTGCAGGAGACGATGTGGAATCCGTCCGGCGGTTGCAAGTAGTGTAAATATCATGGTTGCCTCTTTGCGTCGACTGGAGGTAGTGGCACATTTGCTGCGTCTCTTGGAAGTCGAATGTGTTGATGCGGGATTGGTTGACTGTATTCAGCGTCATCACGGATGATAGCGATGTCCGCATCCGTAACTATTGCCGCCGATGTCAATGTCTCCGTTCATCATCAAGCCGGTTGCTGGGTTTATCATGCCGTCAAGGATATTCTTATCAGCCGCATGAATGAGTTGTCGATCCCGATAGAGTTGGACTACGACAAGCCATGCGAACACGGCGAAGAAAACGGAGAGAGCCATTTTGCCGTCGATCAAGAACAGAGCGATGAACGCGACGGGGGTGATGAGTATCCACCAGACTCGCCGTGGAATAGTACGAACGGCCCGACGGAACCGGCGGAAAAAATCGTGCATGACTTGCCCTCCCATTGACGGCCTAAACGTTCGTGGCTAGACTCCAGAGAAATTAGGACACGCTTTACGCGCCCCCATTCACACGCTGAAATGCATTGAGCACTTTCGGCAGATAGTCCACCGTCTCCTGTTTCAGCGGCTTACCTCTGCCGGCCAGATAATCGTCAATTCGATGAGCCCCCGCGTTGTACGCCAGCACGGCGTGCTCCCAATTGCCGAATTTGCCATAATCTGTTGCCAGCTTTCTTGCCGCTCCCTCCGCCGCGTCGCGCGGATCAAAGGGATTTGCGACGCCATAATCGGCCGCGGTCGCCGGCGTGATCTGGAACATGCCCTGCG
>Ga0247841_10003345_pt1 | contig 29975 bp, 44 predicted proteins | sample LaCruzMarch2015__2_FD_192410 | JGI IMG/M metagenome (GOLD analysis project Ga0247841, IMG submission 192410) | Freshwater microbial communities from meromictic Lake La Cruz, Castile-La Mancha, Spain - LaCruzMarch2015_18m | ecosystem: Environmental > Aquatic > Freshwater > Lake | place: Spain... | reverse complement strand
GAACCGCACTATTTTGAATGGCAGATTGCTGATTGATTTGAAAAAACCCTTTACAGCACTCTCTAAGCGAGCGGAGCGAGCAGTTGGCATAAGTGATACAAATGTACTAAATTCGTTATGGTGGACCCAAGCGGATTTGAACCGCTGACCTCTTCGCTGCCAGCGAAGCGTTCTAGCCAACTGAACTATGGGCCCAATATACTGTCTGATAATATCTCATTGCAGTATCAATTTCAAGTCTCGTGCTCTAGCCGGTTGAATAATACTACGATCAGTAATATAATAGTTACTGTAATTAAAAGAGAGGCAATATGAAGAGGATATTTGGTTTATTAGCAGTTTTTATGTTGATCGGTCCCAATTTGGCATTAGCAAAAAGTGAAACAATTACAACTGAGCGTCAGCAGTTTCAAGATAAAATAGCGGAGATGAGGGACGCGAAGGCGGAGGTAAGGGAGCAAGCAAAAGCACAGGTTCTCTCAAGCGCTAAGCTTTTAGCCACGAAATCGATTGATAAAGCCATTGTAAAGTATGAACATTTTATAGATGTAGTTTCAGGGTTACCAAATGTATCTGATCAAAATAAGCTTGAGTATGTAAATAAAATTAATACTGAGATTGCAAAACTTACTGCAAAAAAAGCTGAAATAACTGCTGCAGTTAGTGTTCCTGAAATTAAGGCTGTTATGGAAACGGTCAAAGCTCAGATCAGAAGCAGTAACAGTACAATTACTCTCATGGTTTCCGCCATCAAAAAGAGTCATTTGGAGAATATCGTTCAACGGTTAAATGAGATAGTAGTAAAATTAGATTCAAAAATATCTGAAAATAAGGCAAACGGTTCTGATGTGCTCTCTCTTGAAACATTGCTCGGAGTTGCCAAATCAGAGGTTACCATTGCGTCGACTAAAATTTCATCTAACGATTTCGTTGGAGCAAAAAATGCAATACTCTTAGCGAGAGATTCTCTAAGTGATATAGTTACTGGGCTGAATACTTTAAACGGAAAGGCTGAATGATGGGAGATAAAAAAACTACAAAAAATTTGCTTTATTTATTTGGAGTTGTCGTAATTATCGCAGCTGCATTACTAATATACGGTAGCTATGAGAATAAGGCACAGGCTCCTGAAGCTAGTTCACCAGCTACTGAATCTGCTACTTCTGGGATAGTTAGTTCTGCTGATCTTGATGCCGTGAATCAAGAGATTAGCAACGATGATGACCTCTCCTCGGACGATCTTAATTCAATTCAAAGCGATGTTGATTCAATTGATTTGAGCGATATATAAAAAAATGTCCATAGCTTTATGTCTGCTATGGACCGGTTTTGTGAATATCGCACCCTTCACAGGCTGAAGGGTCGGTGGACAGACGGAAACATCTATATTCTGGGCAATCCTTGCCACGAAGAGATGTCTCCATCATTTTTCCTTTGACGAGTACGGGCGTATTGTTGTGGCAGCGACATCCTTCCTGATCATCATCTATGACGCACCCACAACGTGGATCTATTTTTGGCAATTGCGAGCACCTCACTTTCTTCAGTGTACGGCTGTAGCGCTTCTTGTCCATTGCATTATACATTTATTTTTCAAATATTCAATTAGACATATTGCAACATTGATTAGATAGACTCAAAATGATACTATCTATGTATAAGTTCCATTTATTTGGGGATAGTATGAATAATAATGAATATGATTTTAAAACAATTGAAAAGAAGTGGCAGAGTATCTGGGAAAAAGACAAATACGGTATTGCCGAAGATTTTTCAAAAAAAGAAAAGTACTATCACCTTATAGAGTTTCCTTATCCATCTGGTTCTGGTCTGCACGTTGGTCACTGTATGATGAATACAGCTGCTGATGCTATTTGTCGGATGCAACGCATGAAGGGCAAGAACGTGATGTTGCCAATCGGTTGGGATGCTTTTGGCTTGCCTACTGAAAACTATGCTATTAAAACTGGGGTTTTACCTCAGGTGGCTACTGAAAATAACGTTGCTATCTTTAAGAGGCAGATAAAATCGCTTGGTTACGCATTTGATTGGTCAAGAGAAATTAATACTACTGATCCAGCTTATTATCACTGGACGCAGTGGATATTTTTACAATTCTATAAACACGCTATGATCGATGGAAAACTAGTTGAGGTCGCAGATGATGATCGTGAAACTCCTAGGCTTGCTTTTCAATCAGAAATGCCGATTAATTGGTGTCCCTCATGTAAAATCGGTCTTGCGAATGAGGAAGTTATCGGAGGAAAATGCGAACGATGCGGTTCTGATACCGAAAGAAGAAATCAAAAACAGTGGATGCTTCGTATTACGGCTTATGCAGACAGGCTTATTAAAGATCTCGATACTGTTGACTACTTGGAGAAGATTAAAACTCAGCAAGTGAACTGGATTGGTAGAAGTGAAGGCAGTAACATTAGATTTAAGATCAAAGATTTAAGATTAAAGATGAACAACAAGCAGGTAGAAGTTTTTACTACTAGGGCGGATACATTATTTGGTTGCGCTTACGTAGTGTTGGCACCCGAAAATTCATTAGTTGCGGAACTTAAAGAGTGTATTACTAATTATGACGAAGTATTACGATACGTGTCAGAGGCTGCTGGTAAATCTGATCTTGAGAGAACAGAGATACAAAAAGAAAAAACAGGCGTTGAATTAAAAGGTGTCAAAGCTATCAACCCAATTAACAGTAAAGAAGTATCTGTTTGGGTTGCTGACTATGTTCTTGCTTCATATGGAACTGGCGCAGTAATGGCTGTGCCGTCACATGACGATCGCGATTTTGAATTTGCTAAGAAGTATAACATAGAGATAATCGACGTTGTCATGCCTAAGGTAGTGGACAAACATGACCCGCCCGTCGAAGGTATTGAAATAGTAAGACGAAACGCAGTACATGCTATTGTCGTTGATCCAGAAACAAATAAAGTATTGACTCTAAAATGGAAGAAGTTCCCTTGGATTGGCTTCGTGGTTTGTGGAGTTGAAGAAGGAGAAAGCCTTATTGAGGCAGCAAGTCGCGAAATTATTGAGGAATCAGGCTACAAGAACTTTAAATATATTAGATCACTTGGTGGACCAGTTGAGTCTCACTTTTATGCAGCTCATAAAGGGCATAACCGTGTTGCGACTTTTACAGCGCATGTATTTGAATTGGTCAACCACGAACAAGACGTGCTCGACAAGGCAGAATCAGATCAGCACGAAGTCACTTGGATGACTTGGGATGAAATATACAAATCTGGATTGACTGCACCCGCAGAGCAACCTATTTGGGAAGATCGCTTTCACAATCCTGAACATGCATTTACGGATTATGGCGTTTTGTATAATTCAGATGAGTTTGATGGTCTTGAATCACGCGAAGCTGCTACAAAAATTACCGAAAAACTTAAGAAACTTAATCTAGGTGATTTTACGGTAAATTATAAATTGCGAGATTGGGTCTTTTCCAGGCAGCATTATTGGGGTGAACCAATACCGATTATTCACTGTGACAAGTGCGGTCTTTTGCCTTTGAATGAAGATGATTTGCCACTTGAGCTTCCAAAAGTTGAGAAATACCAGCCGACCGATAATGGAGAGTCCCCTCTTGCAGCTATTACAAACTGGGTAAATGTGAAGTGCCCTAAATGTGGCGGTGAGGCGAAGCGTGAAACAGACACAATGCCAAACTGGGCTGGATCATCTTGGTATTTCCTTGCATACACTTTAAGTAAAAAGTTAAAAGCCGTGCCTACCAGCAGGCAGGTAAAAAGTAAAAATGGGAATATATTTAAGGACGGGAAAAACGAGCTTGATTATTGGATGCCGGTTAATTTTTACGATGGTGGTATGGAACATACTACTCTACATTTGCTATATTCCAGATTTTGGCATAAGTTTTTATATGATCTTCACGAAGTGGAAGATGCTGAACCTTACGCCAAAAGGGGTGCTCACGGAATGATCTTGGGGCCAGACGGTCAAAAGATGAGCAAATCTAAGGGTAATGTAATTAACCCTGATGATATTGCAAAAGAGCTAGGTGCCGATACTTTACGTGCCTACATCATGTTTATAGGCCCTTACGATCAGGAATCAGCTTGGAACACATCTGGCGTCCAAGGTGTGCATAGATTTTTAAAACGAGTTTGGAATAATGTTGATAAAATAACTAGTGCAGATGATGATAAAGAGCTTTTAATTAAGTTGAATCAAACAATTCAAGGCGTTGAAGAAGATTATGACCATTTTCGATTGAATACTGTTATCTCTAAACTTATGGAGTTCAATAACACTTTAGAAAAAGTTGGTCATATTTCAAGGGAATCTTTCGAAAAATATTTAATTTTATTACATACCGCCGCGCCTCATATAGCTTCTGAATTGTGGCAGATATGCGGTAATACCGAGCATATTTTCCAGCGAGATTGGGTTACCGTCGATAAACAATACCTGTTGGCGGATGAGATCACGGTAGTTTTTCAGGTTAACGGAAAAGTGCGTGATAAAATGAATGTATCGACCAACATTTTAGATAGTGATTTAAAACAGAAAGCATTGTCGTCCGAAAAGGTCATTGAGCACATTTCTGGCAAAGAGATTGTGAAGGTTATTGTTATACCTGGGAAACTTGTTAGCATCGTTACGGCTTGAAATACTGGTCGGTTTATGGTAAAGTATTTATCGTATTTGATTAATAATATAAAGTGAATTATGGCAGAACCAAAAAAGAGAACTAATAACTCAAAACAGGGCATGCGAAGAATGCATGACAAAGTTAGCACTCCTGCTATAGTATTTTGTCCTAACTGTCATGCACCTGCAAAAAAGCATTTTGTTTGTGGCACTTGTGGCGAATACAGAAGTAAAAAAATTCTCGACGTTAAATAATTTAGGGGCATTATATGAACAGACATCTATCACGGATGATAGCCATGCAAACCTTATACGAGCATGAATTCAGACCTGATGCTTCTGTTGACGAAATTAAATCAAGAAATCTAAACGAATACTCTGGCAAAACAGATGAAGTTTTTTTTAACACCGTAGTTGACGGGGTAATAGCTCAAGCAGAGAAGATTGAGGCCTTAATCGGAGAGGCAGCACCCGAATGGCCGATAGATCAAATATCGTTGATTGATAAAAACATATTAAAAATTGCCATATTTGAATTAATATTTTCAAAAGATGTTCCACCAAAAGTTGTTATAAACGAAGCTGTTGAACTAGCTAAACAGTTTGGTGCTGAAAATTCATCAAAATTTGTTAACGGTGTTCTTGGAACTATTTACACCAATAATGTTGAGGATAACAATGGTTAGCATTGAAGAACTTGAAAAAGAAATAAATATAATTTTTGCAAACAAAGATCTCGCTGAGACGGCGTTTATACACCGTTCTTATCTGAACGAACATAAAAGTTTAAACATAGAACATAATGAAAGATTAGAATTTTTGGGTGATGCAGTTATTGAGCTATGCGTGACAGAATACTTGTATAAACAGTTCAACCGTCCTGAAGGTGAGATGACAAATTTAAGAAGCGCATTAGTTAAAGGCGAATCCTTATCGGCTGAATCAAAGAGATTGGGTTTAAATGAGTTGCTTAAAACTTCGAGAGGCGAATCTAAGAATACCGGCAAAGCACGCGATTTATTGCTCGCGAACGCCTTTGAGGCGCTTGTAGGCGCGATTTATATGGATAAAGGGTACCAGCAAGCATATAGCTTTATTGAAACAAATCTAATATATAAGCTCGACGATATTTTGGAAAAAGGTACCTTCTATGATCCTAAAAGTAAGTTTCAAGAGCTGTCTCAGGAAGCGTTAAGCATTACCCCAAATTATGAAACTATAAGTGAAGCTGGTCCAGATCACTCTAAGACATTTATTATGGGTGCATATCTTGGAGATAAAAAGGTTGGAGAAGGTTCTGGAGCTTCCAAACAACGAGCTCAGACTGAAGCCGCTAGAACTGCCCTAGAACAGTGGGACAATATACTTAAGGACTCAAAAAAGAATAGTTGATTTCTGACTTAATTTTGCCATTCAGTGTTGGCAAATCCGAAATCGAGTAGTTTTTTGGACTCATCGGCTGATGCGGGCGCCGTATCATATGTTGTATTTAAAATGACACCTATTAACGTGTGGCCATCTCTTTCTACGGCAGAAACAAGACAGTGCCCAGCTTCAGGCATATACCCTGTTTTTACTCCTATTGCACCTGGATAGTCGTATTCATTAACCAATCTATTGGAATTATTTAAAGCATGAAATTGCTTCCCGTCTACAGATTTTGCTGTATATTCTTTAGTCTTAACGATCTCTCTAAACGTCGGTTGTTTTAACGCTTCCCTGGTTACTAGGAATAAATCGTATGCAGAGGAATATCCAGTTGTGTCCAAACCTGCCGGATCCATATAATGAGTATTTTTCATGCCTAACTCTTTGGCCTTTTCATTCATCTTTGCAACAAACAACTTCGTTTTATCAGAGTCAACATCATTATTTGCATTATCATTCATATGCTCCGCAAGCGCATAAGCTGAATCGTTACCAGATTTAATTAGTAAACAATGAAGTAGTTCTCCGACAGTGATCTTTTCATCTACGATAAGGTAAGCATCTGCGCCCTCTTGAAAAGCAGCTTTTTCCGAAATTGTTACAATGTCTTTAAGTTTGTAGTTCTCTAGTGCTATTAATGCAGTCATAATTTTCGTTGTTGATGCGATCGGAACTTGTGCATTCATGTTTTGTTTTAGTAAGATTGTTGCGCTATCTAAATCAGCAAGAAGATAATCTTCCGCTAAAACATTTGGTAGAGTTCCGCTACTTACTATTTTGGGACGAGCTTCTATTGCGGGAAGATCGGAAATTAATTGGGAGTGAGCTTCAACCTTAGAGACTGAGCCTTGTTCAACTCTTGAAATTGCGGCGTCAAATCTGGCTGACATTGAGCCAAAGCCAGTCAAACTAAAAAAGATAGAAGCAATATAAAGAGATTTTAGAATCATATAATTTGATCTTTTAAAACAGTTTTATATTCGCCTGGATTAATACCTAGATCGTCGAGAACTAATTTTACGATTCTAGTTCGAACTAGTTTAATAACCTCAAGGCCTATTCTATCACACATTCTTCTGATCTGTCGATTATGGCCTGTGTGCAAAATGAGTTTCATTTCAAAATATTTATTTTCTGATTCAATCACGCTAACCTCGTCAGCTTTCATGGTTTCATTACCTACTCGAACACCCTTTTTAAGTAAATTTTTGGCGGAATCTGGTGAAATATTCTTAATGTTCTTGGCTACCACAAAGTATTCTTTTTGATGCAAAAAGCTCGGATGAGTTAATCTTTGTGCTAGATCACCATCATTTGTTAGTATAATTAAACCCTCGGAGTTAGCATCTAGTCTACCAACTGGGTACACTCTAGCCTCTTTCGGCACAAAATCAAGCACTGTTTTTCTACCTTTTTCGTCTATTGCAGTAGAGATGACTCCCTTTGGCTTATTTAGTGCATAATAAATGTACTTCTTGAAAGCATTTGTTATGTTTTGACCTTTGCAAGAAACGGTGTCTTTTTCGGGATCAATCTTTATACCTAGCTCTTTTGTCACTTTTCCATTTACAGAGATCTCTCCTTTGGAGACAGCTTCATCAGCTTTACGTCGAGACATTAATCCAGCATCGGAGATAAATTTATTTATACGAATATTAGTCATTTGTTTCAGTATCGCTGCCTTTCAATCCCTTACCTTCTGCTTCTTTAGCCAATTGAATATGCACGTCAGATATTTGTTTCTCTGTTATTCTAGAAGGTGCTCCAACCAATGGATCTCTTGCGTCCCCGGTTTTTGGAAAAGCCATTACTTCGCGGATAACTTCTTCACCAGCTAATACAGTGCAAAGCCTATCAAGCCCACACGCTGCTCCGCCATGAGGTGGCGCGCCATATTCAAAAGCATTTAATAAATGCCCAAAACGTCGCTCCGCCTCATCTTCTGGTATTCCTAGAAGGTCAAATATTTTCTTCTGTAATGTCTTATCGTGAATTCTAATAGACCCGCCAAAAATTTCAAATCCATTTAAGGCCAGGTCGTATGCATAAGCTCGTACTTTTTCTGGTTCATTGTCTAAAAGCGCCACATCTTCGTCGCGAGGTCTAGTAAATAAATGGTGCTTAGAAACTAATTTTTTATCTGTATTAGAATACACAAACATAGGCATGTCTACTATCCAGCAGAATGCAAGTTCTTTTTTGTCGGTTTTATCTTTTCGTAGGTCGGGTTTATCTGTTCCATACTTTTCCATCGCTTCCTGGTAAGGTATCCGCGGGAATGGTGTACTAGCTATTTTAGCATCAGGTACAATTTGCTTAACCAACTCGATCATCATCGGTTCTACCAGACTTAAGATATCTTCCTGCTCAATGAAGCTCATCTCTAGGTCTAGTTGGGTAAATTCTGGCTGTCTGTCCCCTCTTTGGTCTTCATCGCGAAAACAACGAGCGACTTGAAAATATTTTTCTATTCCACCAACCATCAGCATTTGTTTAAACTGCTGAGGACTTTGTGGTAGAACGTAAAACTCACCGGCATATAATCTAGAAGGAACAACAAATTCCCTTGCGCCTTCTGGTGTGGACTTGGTCAAATATGGAGTCTCGATCTCCATAAAATCTTGCTTGTACAAATATTCTCTTAAGAACTTTACTGCATTATGTCTCAAGGTAATATTCTTTTTCATTCGGTCACTTCGTATGTCCAGGTAACGGTATTTAAGTCTAAGTTCTTCGTCTATTCCTTTAGTGTCTTTATCAATTTCGAACGGTGGTGTTTTAGCGGGATTTAAAACTTCTATATCGATTGCTTCCATTTCCACGGTGCCGCTAATCATATCAGAATTCACCATTTTTTCTGGTCGTTGATTTATTTTCCCTGTGACGGACAAAACCCACTCAGGTCGTACTTGTGTGATCTTGTCATACGCTTTGGAACCAGGGACAAAAACAATTTGGATAAGACCGGACATGTCTCGTAGATCCATAAAAACGATCTTGCCGTGGTCTCTTCTAGTGTGAACCCAGCCAGAGATCTTTACTTCTTCGCTAATTTTTTTAATTGTTTCTGATATTAATATTCTTTTCATAGTGTCCCTTATGTTGTTCTTAATTTTGCATCATATTTCTTTGAAATATTTTTGACAATATTTTTGATGATTTCATCCGCTTCTTTGTCATTCATCGTCTTATCTACATCTTGAATGTATAAGTGAAAGGCCAAATTCTTTTTGTTTGTTCCAAGCTTGTCAGATGCAAATTCATCAAATAGCTCTACTCGATTGATGTTATTGGATATCTCATAGATATCGTTAGAAACCTCGCTAGCCTTCACCTTTTTATCTAAAACAAAGGCCAGATCTCTAGTTATAGATGGATATCTAGACACGGGACGATAGTGGACTACATCCTTTTTTATGGAAAGTTTGAGTTCGCTTTCTGTAGCCTTCAACTTTGGCAATTCGTTAGTTAGATTTACTTCAAAATACAGCACCTCTGGCTTCTTGATTTTAAATCTTTGAAGTTCATCTCGGTTAAGTGAAGTTACGTTTATTTCAGATTTCAGTAGTGTGCTTATTAGTAACGATGCTTCTTCAATTTGGCTTTTGGCGTTCTTGCCTGCGCAAACTATTCCGAGGCTTGTGCTCTCTTTCTTTCCTGTAAATATATTGCCTATCTCAAATAACGGAGTTGAATCAAACGATGGGTTTTTAGCGACTGCAAATAGCAGTTTAGGGATTAGGGAGTTTCTCATAAACTTATTCTCTGGCTGAACTGGATTTGCAACTTCTACTAAATCTTTTGCGTCTAGCTTTGCAGCTTCTACGTCTTTTCCAGATAAGAAACTATATGAGAGAACCTCACTATATCCAACCGCGCAAAGTTTATCTTTAAGGTATTCTTTTTTGTGATAAAAAGTATCGTTTGCAGTTTTGGCTTCAGGAAGTTTTTGTGGAACAATATTTGAATATCCGTATATTCTACCCACCTCCTCAGCTAAATCTTGCCAGACTTCTAAGTCGTGACGGTACAGAGGCATGAGAGCTGTTTTGTCCTTAGCCTCAATACCCACCCTCTTTAAGTATGTATCAATAGAATCGTTTGGAAGCGATTCTCCTAAGATTTTGTTGATATTTAAATAGTCTACTGGCATTATTTGTTTCGTCGGTGATACTCCATCTTTTACAATACCCGAGAGAATTGAGCCGCCTGCAATTTCTTTTATTAACTTAGCTGCTTTATTTAAGGCATACTCTACGCCACCCTCATCGATTCCTCTTTCGAAACGATAACTCGCATCAGACTTTAGTAGTAAATCTTTTGAGGTTTTTCGAATTGATTTCCTGTCGAAAACAGCTGATTCTAAAACGATTGTTTTAGTCGTTTCCGAGATTCCTGAATTTAGCCCACCCATAATTCCTGCAACGGCAATTGGTCCTTGTTTGTCTGCAATTAATAATTCTTTCCCGGAAAAAACAGCTTCTTTCTCGTCTAGAGTAAGTAGCTTTTCGTCTTTTTCTGCTCTACGAACTAGAATCTGTTTGCCCTGTACTTGACTATAATCAAAAGCGTGAAGCGGTTGTCCTAGATCAAACATTATATAATTTGTTACATCAACTACATTGTTGATAGGTTTTAACCCTAGCAAAGTTAGTCTGTCTGTCAGCCATTTGGGGGATGGTGCAATAGTAATGTCGTCTAGAATTCTAGCTTGATATTGTGAACATAACTTTTTATCAATTATTTCTACTGATAATAGATCAGTGGCCTTTTTGCCAGACATTGCGAGTTCGATTGGTGGTTTAATTACATTTTTATTTATAATCGCGCCAAGCTCTCGTGCAATTCCAACGTGAGAAAGACAGTCTCCCCTGTTTGGGGTTATCTCAAGTTCATAAATAGTTTCTGATGGAATATAGTGATTTAGTGGTTTGCCCAAGACAAGATCTTCTGAAAGAAGCATAATTCCCGCGTTGTCCTCACCCACTCCTAACTCGCGCTCTGAGCACAACATACCTTCAGATAAGATGCCTCTTAAGTCGGCTTTTGAGATGACAAAGTCGCCTATATGAGTCCCTATTTTGGCTAGTGGAACTATCATGCCAGTTTTAATATTTTTTGCGCCGCATACTATAGTATATGTATCCTCACCGTCAGTAACTTCGGCTATTTGAAGTTTGTCAGCGTTTGGATGAGCTTTGATATTTTCGATTTTTGCAACAACAACATTGTCGTCCAGGGTTTGGATAACGTTTTCAACTTCAGTGCCTGCTTCCACCATCTTAGAAATTAATTCTGTATCTGGAAGGTCGTAATCTATATATTCTTTTAACCAAGATTTTATTATTTTCATAAATGTTTCCTTAGAACTGCTTTAAAAATCTTAAATCCATGTTGTAGAGGTTTCGAATGTCTTCAATGCCAAACTTTTTCATGCAAAGACGATCTATGCCAAGTCCAAAGGCAAAGCCGGAGTATTTGTTTGGATCAAATCCCATATTCTGAATAACTTTAGGGTGAACCATTCCACTACCTAGCATCTCAACCCATTTTTCATTTACAAGCATATCGACATCAAAGCCTGGTTCCACAAAGGGATAGTTATGCGGGCGAAACCTTATTTTAGCATCATCTCCGTATATCTTCTTAAATAACAATTCTAAAGTCCAAAACAGATGACCTACCTTTACATCTTTGTCTATATATAAGCAATCGAGTTGGTAAAAGGTTGCTTCATGGGTTTGGTCGGTCGCTTCATTACGATAGCACCTACCTGGCATCACAACCCTAATTGGGAGCTTTTTATCTTCAGCGGCGTGTAGTTGCCCACTTGAGGTATGAGTGCGTAAAACGCGACCATCTTTCAGCCAGAACGTGTCTTGTTCATCTCTTGAGGGATGATCTGCGGGCACATTTAAGGCATCAAGTTATACCATTCGGTCTCGGCTTCTGGTGTTTCATACACTTCCAAACCAAGTGATTCGAAATGTTTAATCACTTCTCTTAGAAACTGGGTAATTGGATGTAAACTGCCTTTTTTCATATTTACTTCTTTGTTTGAAAAAATAATTCTAATAATATAACGATTATGATTATTGGGATAGCGATCCAGATGTCAAACAGCCGAATGCCTTTCAGGACTATAATTGATGTAACTCCAAGGCTTAAAATTGTTCCTTGACGGATCGAAGGCCAAAAATTTTTGTAGATTACTTCGGATTTAGATTTGCCGATTTTTACGTAAAAAATAATTATGGAAATAAAAGTCAAAAGCGTAATAAAAAATGAAATGTAGAAAAATAAGAATTCGTATAAGGATGCCGTAAAAGGATTGTAATTATTTACGCTGATAAACAAGGAGGCTAAGCCTACTATAAACAATGAAAATACGAAAAATAAGTTACGTTTGAGCATTTGTTATATTTTATCAGTTATAGTGGAACATTTAAAGGTTATTTATTGATTTGATCCAGTAAATTATCTATCTTTATGGCGTAGTCTTTACCTTTGTCCAAATGAAATCTGATATTCGGGACCCTTCTCAGTTTGGCATGTTTGGCTAGATATTTTTTAATGTCAAAAACGTAACCATTTACCCTCTTGATGAATGATTGCTCGTTTTCTAGCGTAGTAATGGTTATATCGGTAAACGATAGATCGCGAGAAGTCTCAACTCGGGATATTGAAAAAAATGTATCCTGTTCTAACTCTCTTAGCCTTAAGGATACATTCTCTCTGATTATTTCGTTTATGCTTTCTATCTTGCTGTGCATATTAGCGTTTTGACCATTGTGGTGCGCGTCGAGCTTTTTTAAGACCTGGCTTCTTTCTTTCAACTTCTCGAGGATCGCGAGTTAGAAGACCGGCTTTTTTTAAAGGAGAATGAAACTCTTCGTTAAAGACTACAAGTGCTCTTGCGATTCCATGAACTACAGCTGATCTTTGGCCTTCTTTGCCCCCGCCCGAAGTTAGAACTGAAAAACCAAAAGCATCTTTTTTACCAACCACAACGAAAGGTTTTTCGATCTTTTCATCGATAATTGCTGCCTTACCGTTTATCGTATTTTCTTTGGCGCCCTCAAATATTCTGACTCTAGCAACTGCTGATTTTCTACGACCAGTTCCAGCATAATATTGCCCGGTTTTAGTTTCTTTTGCCATTATTTACCTTTTTGTTCAAATTTAATGTTTACATGTGGATGCTCGCTGGTAGCATAAATCTTCAGGCGTTCAAGCATTTTGTCTCGAAGTTTGTTTTTTGGTAACATTCCATAGACTGCATTATAGACAATCTTGTCGGGGCTTTTCTCAAGTAGCTCCTTAAAAGAAACTTCTTTTAGGTTACCAATATAGCCGGTATGTTTTCGATACATCTTTTGATCTGATTTATTTCCGGTAATCACAAATTTAGAACAGTTGATTACTACTACGTAGTCACCGTTATCGGCGTTGCGAACGAACTCAATCTTAGATTTGCCTTGAAGAAGATTTGCAATTTCAGTAGCAGCTCTGCCCAAAGTAAGACCATCAAGATCGATTAAATGCCAGACTCTGTTTTCGTTAGTAATTTGTTTCATTATTTATCACCCTTGATTTTATCCTTTGCGCTTGTAGTAGCCTCGGTTTTAGAGACGGTAGCCTTAGCTACAGACTCGTCCTTTTTTTCTTCGTCTACAAATATTTCCTTATCCATTAACTCAACTTTTACGATTGTTGCATTATCCCCAATTCTATTTTTGATTTTTAAAACTCGGCTGAACCCAGAATTGCGATTTTTGTATCTAGGCACTAATTCGTCAATAACCTTTTTACAAGCTTTTTTATCAAATAATACTGAGTTTAGGTAACGAACTGCATTTAAGTCTGCTGATTTAGAGCGCACGAGAATATGTTCAAAATATGAACTTAGTTCTTTGCCTTTAGAGATAGTCGTTTCAACCTGTTCGTAAATAACTAAAGAGGTAACTAGGTTTCTCATCATGCTCATTCTATATTGTTTTTTTCTTCCAAATTTTCTCATTATTTTCCTACTCTAATCTGCCTTTTATCTCGTCGATACCTTTTTGACCTAAGCCTTTAATTTCTGATAATTTAAGGTCAGATAGTCTTTTTAGTCCTGCAACTGTCTTTATGCCTGCGTTTATAAGTGCATTTGTAGTTCTGGATGAAAAGCTAGCATCTTCGATTTTTGCTTTAGGGTCCAACCCACCAACTTCTACATCGCCATATACAAATTCTTCACCACCTAGAAGTTCAGGAGCTTCTTCAACCGCTTTTTCTTCAACATAAGCTTCTGTCAAATTTTCGCTAGATTCTTCGTCGAATGAAAATGATTTGTAATGATCGATTAGTATTGTTGATGCTTCTACCATAGCAGCGTGGGGTGAAATACTGCCATCCGTCTTTACTTCAAGAATTACTTTTTCGTAGTTTGTCATCTTTCCTACACGTGTATTCTCTATAGTTAGCTTAACGCGACTTACTGGTGAGAAATCTGCGTCTGTAAAAATGAGACCAATTTCGTTTCCGGATTCTTTGCTTTCAACTGGCTTAAAGCCTCGATTTTTTTCAACTGTTACAGATAATTCAAAATTGGCTTTATTGTCTAGTGTTGCAATATGTACATCTGAATTGAGAACTTCACACTCAGAATTCTTGTCAAAATCAGCCGCGACCACTTCGCCAGGGCCTTTTTTTGTCAACGATAAAGTGATTGGTTCGTCACCGTGCATTTTAATGTTAATTCTTTTAAGATTTAACATTATCTCAACCATATCTTCTTTAACGTGAGGTATTGAAGAAAATTCGTGCGATACGCCTTCAATTTTAAATGAAGTAATAGCTGCTCCTGGAAGAGAAGATAATAAAACTCTTCTTAGTGCATTTCCAAGTGTAGCGCCGTATCCTGGGAAAAGAGGTTCAATGGTGAACTTAGATGACATCTCGTCAATTTTTTCCTCGTAATTCTTTGGTAGCATAATCTTTTCCATAGTTCTCCTTTGGCTTATTATCGTGTATAATACTCAACCACGAGGCTTTCATTTACGTTAAGTTCAATTTCTTCTCGTGAAGGGATATGTTTAATAGTTATAGATTTAGTCTTAATGTCTAGGTCAATCCAATTGGCTAAATCAGATTTTAGCTCTGAGTTTTCAGGAGCAAAAGTGTATTCAAATATCTCACCCGGCTTTACGCTATAGGATGGGATGTTTACCCTTTTGCCATTCTTTTTAATTTTACAGTGTGAAACTAACTGTCTGGAAGCGGCCCTAGAAGGTGCTAAGCCAGATCTAAAAACAACATTGTCTAAACGTGACTCTATGAGTGAGATAAGCTTTTCTGTTGTTGAACCTTGAATTCTCTCTGCTTCAGTATAATATTTTCGCATATCTGATTCTGAAAGGCCGTAAATACGTTTTAGCTTCTGCTTTTCCCTAAGCTGTTTAGCGTACTCACTTAATTTAATTCTAGAAGTCGGACCGTGTTGACCGGGAATATAAGGTCGTGTAACGACAGCGCACTTCGGAGTGAAGCATCTGTCGCCTTTAAGCATAAGCTTTTCGCCTTCTCTTCTGCATTTTTTACATTTCTTTTCCATGGGTATGTGCTGTCCTTTATTATATTCTTCTTGATTTCTTTGGTCTGCAACCATTATGAGCTATGGGGGTAGTATCTTTTATAGATTCAATTTCTAACCTTGCATTTACAAAGGCTCTGACTGCTGATTCTCGTCCTGCACCAACTCCACTAACAAAGATTTTAGCTTTTGAAAAACCGGAAAGTTTTGCTTTTTCAATTGCTGCAGTTGCGGCTAATTGAGCTGCATATGGTGTAGACTTTTTTGTACCTTTAAAACCAAGTGCACCAGATGATGATGAAGCGAAAACATTACCATTGTCATCAGTGATTGTAATAATGGTGTTATTGAAAGAGGATTGAATGTAAATATTACCAGAAACAATATTTTTCTTTACTCTTTTCTTTATGACTTTTTTAGTGGTCGCTTTTTTCATATTCTAATATCCTAGGTTATGTTTTTTGAGCTGACACTTTTTTGCCAGAACCCATAGTTACCTTTTTGCCTCTTTTGGTACGTGAGTTATTTTTAGTCTTTTGTCCTCTTAGTGGCAAACCTTTAGTATGTCTTACGCCTCTATAGGAATTAATATCTTTTAGTCTTTTAATATTTTGCGATACAACTAGTCTTAAATCTCCCTCAACTTTATAACTAGCTCCAATAACTCTTCGAACTTTTTCGATTTCATCTTCTGTTAGTTCTTTTACTCTTTTATCCCCATCTACCTGTGACTGCTTAACTATCTTAGCAGCAGTATTTGGTCCGATCCCAAAAATATAAGTCAAAGCAATAATCAGCTTTTTATCGTTGGGTATATTTATGCCTGAAATTCTAGCCATCTATCCTTGCCTTTGTTTATGTTTAGGATTAGAACAAATAACAAAAAGCCGTTTCTTTGCGCCGGCTCGATTGGTTCTACCCTTTTTGCTTCGAGAAACGATCTTGCATTTGTCACACATTGTTTTTACTGATGCTCTAACTTTCATAGTATTTCTTTTTGAAACGAGAAAATTACTTACGGTAAGTAATTCTACCTTTGCTTAAATCGTAAACTGATAGTTGGATGACTACTCTGTCTCCAGGGACAATAGTAATACGATTAATTCTTAGTTTGCCCCCTAGTGAAGCTTTGATTACATGTCCGTTATCTAACTTGACTGTAAACAATGCATTTGGGAGAGATTCTAAGACTAATCCCTCAACTTCTATACTTTTATTCTCTTTCATACTTCCTTTCGGATATTACCATATTGATTGATCAAAGTCAACACTTATCCAGCTGTGATTATTACTGGTTTTTTGTCTGTAATTAGTACAGTATGTTCAAAGTGTGCTGCGTTTTTATAATCTGCGGTTAAGACCGTCCAGCCATCTTTCCCTGTTCTGACTTCATGTTTTCCGACCACAACCATAGGCTCAATTGCAATGGCCATGTTCTTAACTAGCAAATCGCCTTTATTTTGATAGCCAAAATTAGGTACTTGTGGATCTTCGTGGGGGCTGTGACCGACTCCATGACCGACCAGAGACCTCACAACGTCGTAACCTTTGGATTTAACATACGTTTCTATGGCATAGCCAATATCACCGGTCTTTTTGCCCGCAACAGCATGTTCTATGCCAACCCTCAAAGCTTCCTCTGTAACCTTAAGTAGCTCGATATCTTTTTGCGATTTTGCCTTACCAACAATTACTGATTTGGCCATATCTGTAAAAATACCTTTATAATTTGCTCCGAGATCAAGGCCTACTATATCACCTTCTTTTAAAACTTTAGTGTCGGAAGCTAGACCGTGCACAACCTCATGATTAACTGAAACGCACAACGAATATGGAAAAGGATTATCTGAATCGGGAGGATAATTCAAGAAAGCTGGTTTTGCGCCCTGTCTTCTTATCTCCTCTTCGGCAATTCTATTCAATTCGCTTGCCTTAATCCCTGGCTTCACGCCTAAAACAACCTTCTTGAGGGAGTTGCTTAAAATTTTACCGGAGACTTTTAAAATTTCTATTTCTTGACTATTTAATATCATCTAGCGCAGCCTCGATTAATTTAGTTACTTCCTCAATCGATCCTTCACCATTTATATCACAGACGCTGTCATGAGAAGCAAATATTTCTTTTACCTCTTTTATCCTGGGAAGATAAAATTTGATCCTTTTCTCTACGGTTTCAACTGTATCATCGCTCCTTGAGATCAATGCTCCACCACACTTTTCACACATAGATGCTTCGCTATCGATGTAGACCGTCTCACAAAGCGAGCATATCTTCCGATGTACAATTCTGTTTAAAGCGGTTTGTGGGTCTATGGATACAATTATTAATATAGGTTTATGTCCGAGCTCCTCACACAAATCAAAGAAAGACTTTGCTTGTACTGTCGAGAATGGAAAGTTGTCAAATATTATATCTCTATTTTTATGATAATTTAAATGTTTTTTGACGATATCAAAGACAACTTGATCTGATTGTGGGATGCCTTTGTCGTATTTATCTTTCATTTCCGCATAAAATGGATCTGTAAGATCTGCCTGTTCAATCTCTTCGCGTATTAAATTTCCGATTCCTAAAACTTGAGCGCCTGTTTTTTGGGCAAGTATGCTAACTTGGGTCCCTTTTCCTGAAGCAGGTAAGCCCAAGAAACAATATATTTTAATGTTGTTAGTATCTGTCATATGTATGCATAATTATCTGCGAGTCGATTTGTCGCATTGTTTCAATAATTACAGATACCAAGATTAAGATTCCTGTTCCACCAAGCACCAAAGTGTCTATATTTGTTATAGCCTGGACAATGAAAGGTAGCACAGCAATTAAACCGAGAAACAAAGCGCCGACCAATGTAATCCTTGCGACAACAGTTCCTAAATAACCTTTGGTTTCTGAGCCTGGTCTTATACCAGGTATAAAACCACCCTGTTTTTGTAAGTTCTCCGCGACCTGTGTAGGTTTAAAAACGATTGAGGTATAAAAGTATGTAAAAATTACGACAAGCAAGAAATATATGATACCGTAATACACATTGTTTTGGAAAAACGATACAATGCTACTAGCAAATTCTTTAATGCCAGCAGATCGCGCATTTTCTAAGTATTTGCCGACCACTCCCGGGACGATCATCAAACTCATTGCAAAGATGATTGGGATTACCCCTGCAATATTTAATCTTATTGGCAAGTGTGAGTCTACTGAGCCGTAACTTGAATTTCCTCTAACTTTTCTGGCATACGACACAGGTATGTTTCTTTGTCCTTCAGTTATGTATATTACGGCTGCTATAACAACCAGGAATATAACAGCAAAGGCTATCACGCCGATAATCTTGCCGTAGTCACCCGAAGAAATAAGTAGCGATGTATTCCTAATCTGAGCAGGAAAACCTGAAATAATACCTAAGGCAATAATTAAAGAAAGTCCATTCCCTATGCCTTTTTCAGTAATTATCTCTCCTAACCACATCATAAAGATTGTACCGGCACAGGCTGATATCAGCATTATAATAAGATTTTCAGGGGTAAAGCTAGAAATGATTCCTTGACTTTTAAGTACTGCTAGCATGGCATAGGCTTGAATTATAGCTAGTGGCACTGTTGCCAGACGAGTGTACTGGGTTATTTTGTTTCTTCCAGCTTCGCCCTCTTTTTGCATCTCTTCCAACGATGGAATGACCATCCCTAGTAACTGAAAAATAATGGACGAAGTGATGTATGGTCCAACACCCATTAAAATAATAGAGAAGTTGCTCATTGTACCACCTGAGAACATGTCTAAAAGGCCAAAGACTTGGTTCTGACTAAAAAATGCTTTTAACCTGACCAAATCAACCCCAGGCAAAGGGATGTGAGCAATAATTCTTGTTAACAGTAAAAGACTAAAGGTTACGATAATCTTGTTTTTCAGATCTTTGTATTGCCAAATTTTACTCAGTTTTTCCATGGTTATACTTTAGATTTTAGCAAATTTATTGTAAAGACACAATTTAACAAATAGGCCTTTGCGGCCCATTGTTTTTTACTTAGATTTTTCAGCTTTCTCTACCGTCTTGCCTTCTTTGAAGAGATCGGCCACATTTGCTGATACTGGAATATCATCTGATATGGTTATTTTAACAGCTAGTTTGCCGTTATTTAAAATTTTTACCCTCTGATTTTCTGATGCGATCAAACCTTTTGATTTTAGTAACGAGAGAGTTACTTTGTCTCCACTTTTGAAGTTAGAAGTCAGATCATCTAAAGTGATGATTGTTGCTTTTTCTGAATGCGATTTGAAACCTCTTATTTTAGGTAGGCGCATCGATAAAACAGTCTGACCACCTTCAAAGCGGTTAGGTATATTGTGTCCAGCTCTAGACTTTTGACCTTTAGTACCACGACCAGCAGTTTTTCCTTGACCCGCTGAAATACCTCTACCAGGTCTTTTGGCATTCTTCTTGCTGTTGGCTACTAAGCTTTTTGCTATATTTTCGATCATCTTATTTCTTTCCGCTCTTTATTTTCTTAGCAATTACTTTTTTTGTCTCTTTAGCTTTTGGCTGTGCTTCTTTTACTACAACTTCTTCGACTTTAATTCCTTTCGACTCTAGCTCTTTTCTTACAGACTTCTCATTGATTAGTTTAAGTTTTTCAACTATATCTGGGTTGAAACTGTTTAAGGCTTTTAGAGTTGCACGAACGTTATTTACCATGCTGCGGCTGCCCATAATCTTGGCTAGGATATCTGAAATTCCTGCAAGTTCAACAACGGATCTAACTGCTCCACCAGCTACCATGGAGGTGCCTTCGCTTGCTGGCTTTAAAAGAACGATCGCTGCGCCCGATTTAGAAAGAACTTCATGGGGAATAGTGCCATTTATGATCGGAACAGTAATCAGATTCTTTTTTGCTTGGGATGTGGCTTTTGCAACAGCGCCTTGAACTTCTGCTGACTTTCCAATGCCCATACCTACTCGTCCCTTTTTATCTCCTATAACAATTAGCGCACGAAACCTAATTCTTCGTCCACCTTTTGCGACTCTGGAAACTCTTGAGATCTGCAAAATACGCTCGTCAAACTCTTTGTCTTCTCGTCTGTCGCGTCCAGCTGACTTTGGTCTCATGATGTTTTTTTCTAGTAATGCCATAGAATATACCTTTAGAATTTAAGGCCAGCTTCTCTAGCACCTTCGGCTAAAGCTTTGACTTGACCATGATATGCGTATTTATTTCTGTCAAAAACGATTTCGGAAACTTTATGGTTCTTGGCGATCTTTGATATTTCAGAACCAACTAATTTAGCTTTTTCAATTGGTGTGCCCTTAACGTCTATCTCTCTCGACGAAAACGAACCGATAGTTTTACCATCTGGTGTCATTAGGGAAGCTACAATAAATCGGTTTGATCTAAAAACCGAAACCATATGTCTTTGGGAATTGCGTTTATTGGTAATTTTGATTTTGTTTCTAACTCTTGTATATGCCATGTTAAGCCTTTCCTCCTGATTGGGCTGCTTTGCCGGCCTTTCTCTTAATAACTTCATCTCTGTATTTAATACCTTTGCCCTTATAAGGTTCAGGTCCTCGAACGTCTCTAATCATTGCAGCAAATTGTCCTACCGCATCTCTTTTTATGCCCTCAACGTTAATCGTATTTTTTACAACATTTACAGAAATTCCTTCAGGAATTTTTAAAACGATCTCATGAGAGTAACCCATGTTTAGGATTACAGTATTATTTTCAACCCTGACTCTATATCCTGTGCCTTTAAAATCTAGGATTTTAACAAAGCCATCTTTCAGGTCTGTTATCATATTCGCCAAAAGTCTTGCATGAAGACCGTGCTGAGCTCTTAGAACCTTAGAATCATCAGCTCTAGCAATTTGTGCAACGCCATCGGTGATTTTAATATCTAATCCATCAGTTAGCACTAGTGTTAACTCGCCACGTGTTGACTTAAGATTAATGGTAGATCCGCTAGCTACCACTTCAACGCCCTCTTCAATTTTTATTGGTCTTTTTCCTATTCTGCTCATGATTCCTACCAGATTTCACAAATTAATTCGCCACCAAGGTTTTGTTTTCTAGCTTCTTGGCCAGAGATAACACCTTTGGGCGTAGATATAAGGACTAAACCAAGCCCACGTAATGGTTTTGGTATCTCGTTACTTTTTACATATATTCTTTGGCCAGGTTTTGAAAGTCTTTTGATATGAGTGATTTTTTTACCGTTCAAAATAACTTCAAGCGCCTTCTTTTCTTTTACAACTTTAACTGAGACTGATTCAACAAAACCATGCTTTTTGAATATAGATAAAATAGCTAGTTTAAAATTTGAGTAAGGCATAACAACCTCTTTCAAATTAGCAAGGGTAGCGTTTTTTAATCTTATAATTAAATCTGCGATTGGATCTGACATAGTTTCCTTAATTTATTACCAGCTTGATTTTGTTACTCCAGGAATTTCACATTTACCTGCAAGCTCCCTAAAGCAAATTCTACACATATGATATTTTCTTAAATAAGCTCTTGGTCTGCCACAAAGCTTACATCTTCTAACAATTCTAGTAGAAAACTTAGGCTTTCTGTTTGCTTTTACAATCAATGATGTCTTGGCCATTATGCTACTCCTTCTGAATTATCTTTCTCAAATGGAAATCCAAGTGATTTCAATAGTCTGTAGCAAGACTCTTTATCTCTTGCTGTCGTGTGAATATTGATTTGAAAACCAAAGACATTTGAAACGCTTTCGTATTTGATCTCAGGAATAATAGTATGCTCAGAGACACCAATTGAGTAATTACCATTACTATCTATACCTTTAACAGGTAATCCCTTAAAATCTCTTACACGTGGTAAAGCAGAATCTACGAAACGTGTGACGAAATCATACATTTTATTACCGCGCAATGTGCAAGTTAAACCTACAGGTTGACCAATTCTAAGCTTAAAGGCTGATACAGCTTTTCTGGATATATTAATCTTAGCCCTTTGTCCGCATATAGTTGAAAGTTCAGCTTGCATCTTAGCAATGGCTTTGTCATCCTCTTTGATGCGTCCGGTTTTAGCGGAAACTACAATCTTGATGATCTTTGGCGCGGCTTCAATACTTTTAAGATTCATCTCTTTCATTATGGCCGGACGGATAACTTTATTGAATTTTTCGCGTAATTCACTCATTATTTAACTCCTCCGTCAACACTTTTCTTGCATTTCTTGCATATTCTAATTTTTACATCTTTTTCTATCATATAACCAGTTCTGGTGGGCTTACCACAGTTAGGGCAAACAACCATAAGGTCTGAAATATCTATTTTCTTATTAATATCGATTATTCCACCGGAAGGATTTTTCTGACTAGGCTTAACATGTTTTTTCAAGATATGGATTCCTTTAACGATCGCCTTATTGTCATCCGCAAAAATGCGTTCAACAACACCGGATTTACCGTTATCTTTTCCGTTTAAAACTTTGACTGTATCGCCTTTTTTCATTTTTACTTTATTCATCATAATCCTACTTATAATACGTCTGGTGCTAGTGAAATAATTTTCATGAACTTTGCTCGAAGCTCTCTAGGAACTGGCCCAAAGATACGAGTGCCTCGTGGATTTAAATCTACATCAATAATAACTGCTGCGTTATCATCAAACTTTATATATGAACCATCTTCACGTCTAAACTCTTTGTTTGATCTTACTATAACCGCTCGAACTACTTCCTTCTTTTTGACTGTGCCTCTAGGGATTGCTTCCTTGACTGATGCAGTAATGATGTCGCCAATTAAAGCAGTGTGCATTTTTTTATGCCCCAAAACAGTAATGCATTCAATTTCTTTCGCACCGGTGTTGTCAGCAACTTTTAGTCTTGTTCCTGCTTGTATCATTAGCTAACCTTTCTTACGGCCACAAAGCTCTTATCTCTGCTTATAGGCTTTGTTGAAGTGAATTCAATGATGTCGCCAGTTTTGTATTCATTCTTTTCGTCGTGAACTTTATATTTCTGCGAAACTGTATATTTCTTTTTATATAGTCTATTTTCAATAACACGATTAACAGATACAACAATAGTCTTGTCCATCTTGTCGGAAACAACTTCGCCTGTAATTTTCTTGATCATTTTTTCTTCAGATTTCATACTTATCCTTTCAACCGTGAAATTGCTTCAGTTTTGAGTCGAGCCAAGTTTGTTCGATCAGTTTTTAGTTGACCAAATTTATTGCTCTTGTTTGCTGAAATTTCTAATCTATTCTTACGAATTGACATAATAAGGTCACCAGTCTCTTTGGCTAATGTCTTTTCGTCCATCTCTTTGATTTTTTTGATGTATTCAGTTTTTTTCATTAGTCTTCCTTAACTACAAATGTAGTCTTGACTGATAACTTGTGTGAGGCTAATCTCATTGCTTCTTTGGCAACATCGTGAGGTACGCCATCCATTTCAAATAAAATTCTACCTGGCTTAATAACAGCCACAAAATGGTCTAGGGCACCTTTGCCTGATCCCATAGGAACTTCCGGGGATGTAGAGGTTACAGGTTTATCCGGGAATACTCTGATCCAGACTTCACCACCTCTTTTTATGTATCTTGTCATTGCGCGTCTAGCTGCTTCAATCTGTCTTGCTGATATCCAACCGCATGATAAAGATTTAATTGCGTACTTGCCAAAGTTAATTTCGCTGCCACGATAAGCTAGACCGCGTCTTTTACCGCGTTGCTGCTTTCTAAATTTCATTTTCTTTGGCATTAACATAATCTATCCTTAAATACGTTTATATTTCTTCTATTTTCTGTTATATCTTTCTTTAGTCTCTTCAAATACTTCAGTTTTTTCACCCTTGTAAACCCATACCTTAACGCCGATTATTCCATAAGATGTCATGGCTGGAACGTGTACAAAGTCAATATCGCTTTTCAATGTTGAAAGCGGAACAGTTCCGAAGCTTGCTTTTTCATTTCTAGCAATATCAACACCGTTCAAGCGTCCTGATACTGATATTTTGATACCTTTAACCCCAGATTCCTTGCCTTTTTCTATTGCTTGCTTAATGGCCCTACGAAAAGCTATTCTTCTTTCAATCTGAGAAGCAATATTTTGAGCTATATACATAGCATCACCATCTGGTCTTTTGACTTCAATAATGTTGATTCTAGCCTTTGACTTAGTCATCTTTTCAACAAGTTTCTTTATCTTTTCACTACCAGCTCCGCCTCGTCCGATAATAACACCTGGTCTTGAAGTATAAATAGCTACAGTGATCTGATTTGCGTCTCTGTCTATCTTAACGTCAGAAATTGTAGCGCTTTTAAGCTCTTCTGTTAATCTCTTTCGGAGTGAAACATCTTCTATGAGCTGATCAGCGTATTTTTTGTCATCAAACCAGAGAGATTTCCAGCCCTTGTTGATTTTCAGCCTAAGCCCATTTGGATTTGCTTTTGCACCCATAGTTTATTCCTTTTCATCCTTTTTAGGACTTTTAGCGACTGCTTTTGCAACAGTAGCTGGCCCTTTAGCTATGTCTTTCTTAACTTTCGGTGTTTTTGCATCTTTCTTCTTGGAAGCTAGCGGTTGGTCTGACAGCGTAAGGACCAAGTGACACATTCTTTTGGTGATTCTGGCTGTTCGGCCTCTAGCTTTAAAGATGTATCTCTTTAATTTTGCGCCTTCGTTAGCGGCGATAGCTTTAACATATAAATTTTCAATTTCAAGCTCTTTTTCTTTAGCAGCAGAGATACCGGCTTTAATTAGATTAAAAAGCTCTTTAGAAACACCTTTGTCTGAAAATTTCATTATGTTTAAGGCATCGTCGACTTTTTTATTACGAATAATATACAACGTCGGTCTGACCTTGTGTGGTGATCTCTTTAAAAAATTGTGTTTAACTGTTACTTCCATGAATTAGCTTTCAGCTGTTAGCTGTTAGCTGTTAGGATACTCCCTATCAGCTACTCACTATCAGCTACTCACTTGTTAATTATTTGCCTCTAGCTTGATCTTTTGCTACTTTACCGCCGTGGCCACGGAATTTTCTGGTAAGGGAAAATTCTCCAAGTTTATGGCCAACCATATCTTCAATAACGAAAACTGGAATATGATCTTTACCGTTATGTACGCCAAATGTAATACCAACCATTTCGGGAGTTATTGTGCATGCTCGTGACCAAGTTTTAATCGGTGTTCGTGAATTGGTCTGCTTTGCAACTAAAACCTTCTTCATAACTCTCTCATCGACGTAAGGGCCTTTTTTAAGTGATCGCGACATTATTTCCTCGCTTTTTTGACGATTAATCTGCTTGATTTGGATCTGGATCTTGTTTTATGACCAAGTGCTGGCATGCCCCAAGGAGTTTTTGGATGAGTCATACCAATAGAGGTATTTCCTTCTCCGCCACCATGAGGATGATCGCATGGGTTCTTAGCTTTTCCACGTACATGTGGTCTTCTGCCTGAAAGTCTAACCCGACCGGCCTTACCAATCGAAACTTTTGAGTGATCAGCGTTTGAAACAACACCAATTGAAGCAAAATTCTCAGCTAAAACTTTTCTGATCTCGCCCGATGGCATCTTGATCTGAGCATATTCCTTATCAACGCCTAGCAAAATTGCATAACCACCGGCGCTTCGGATAATCTGTCCGCCACGACCTGGTTGCAACTCAATGTTGTAGATTTGTGTTGATGGAGGAATATTCTTAAGTTTAAGCCTATTTCCTACTCTGATTGGGGCTTTTTCATCGCAAACTATATTGTCGCCCTTGGCTAATCCTTCTGGAGCGATTACATATCTTTTTTCACCACTTGGATACTGAACTAAGGCTATGTTTGCAGTTCTGTTTGGATCGTACTCTATAGCGATAACATCTGCTTTAAGACCAGCTACATCGATCTGCTTAAAATCGATTAGTCTATACATTGTCTTAGAACCACCACCACGATTTTGTGCCGTGATCCGACCGTAACAGTTTCTACCGCTTTTTTTGTTCAATCTGAAAGTAAGAGATTTTTCTGGTCTCTTTTTGTCGGTATTTGTAATCAAGACGGTCATTTCGCGTCTTGCATTACTGGTAGGTTTTATGATTCTAATTGGCATAATATTAAGTTTAAAGATTAAAGTTGTTTTAAATCCCTCTACTAACATTTTGATTCTATACTTTTCGTTTTTGGCCCTTAGCCTTAATCGTAACTTCAACATCTGACTTAGCTTCTGCTATTTTAGCTTTTTTATCAGTTTTCTCAGTTTTGTCTGCTTTTTTGCTCTTTTTGCTTGTCTTATCTTCCTCTTTTTCTATCTCAAATAACGAAATGCTCTGTTTCTTGTCTAATGTAACGATAACTTTCTTGACATCGTCTCTCTTGCCCAATACTTTTTTTGTTCTTTTGGATTTACCGGCGACGCGAAGTGAATTTACCTTTAAAACAGTTACGTTAAAAAGTTTTTCTACCATAGCTTTTATTTCATCTTTGGTAGCGTTTGTGTCTACAGAAAAAGTATACTTATGGTCGGTAGCAAGACGATATGATTTTTCAGATATAAGTGGTTTTTTAACTATTTGCTTCATCTTGTTCCTTAATCTCTATTCCAGTGACTTCATTGTAAGCTGCTACTGTCATTACCAAGTAATCCGAAGATATAAGATTGACTGTATCGATATGATTTTTTGACATAATATGTAGGTAAGGTATGTTTCTCATCGCAAGCATAAGCTCGTACTCGTTTTCAGAGATGAAGATAGCGATCTTTCCTTCAAGATTCAATTTCTCCAAAATAGCAATTACCTCTTTGGTCTTGTTGTCTTTTAGCTTAATCTCATCAATAACAACAAGCCTTTTGTTCTCAGCAAAGAATGACATGATTGCGCTTCGTGCAGCAGCTCGGAATTTCTTGCTTTTTCTCTGTGTGTAATTAGCGTTTGACTTTGGTCCATGAGTAACACCTCCACCAATCCAGATCGGAGATCGACTTGATCCAACTCTAGCGCGTCCTGTACCTTTTTGTTTCCATGGCTTTTTTCCACCTCCAGATACTTCACCTCTATCTAGGGCATCGGCAATAGCTTGTCTGCGGGCTGCTCGTACATAGTTGATGTATTCTGTTATGTTGGTTCCTAAAGTCTTAACAGAAAAGAATGGTGACAGTGTCATTTCACTTTTTTCTTCATTATTTTGTGTTAAAACTTTAATTTTCATGATTATTCTTCGCTATTTTCTACTTTTACTTTTGATTCTGCATAAAGTTTAATAAGTGCCTTTTTTGGTCCTGGAACTGATCCGGAAACCAAAACAATATTGTTTGTAGCATCTACTGAAAGAACTCTAAGATTCTTGAGTGTCACACCTTCTCCGCCTAATCTTCCTGGCATTTTTCTACCAAGCACTACGCGTTGTGGGTAACCACCGCCAATAGCACCTGGTGCTCTGTGATGATTTGAACCGTGAGACATTGGACCTCTTGAAAAACCGTGTCGTTTTATAGCGCCAGCGAAACCTTTACCTTTTGATTTGGCTTTAACCATGACATTATCTTCAACTTCAAATTGGCTTGCGTCAACCGTTTGCTCTGGCTTATATGAACTGATGTCGTCAACGCGGAATTCACACTCTGTTGAACTTTTTGAGATATCGTTTGTAATAACAACTGCATTGTAGCCGACCCGAGCCTCAGAGATGGTTCTAACGACTTTTGATGGAATAACTTGCAAGAGTGTTCCGGATACGCAAATACCAGCTTCGTCGAAGATTCTAGTCATTCCTATTTTTTTGGCTAAGGCGAATTTCATTACACTGATCTTTCACGCAGATACCACGCTGATAACTGCATTATTACTTTCTCTTATGCAACAATAATTGACCTGGAACCTTCCCGATTAGTCGAGACGTTATCCATGGTCAAATGTATTTGTTTACCACTGCTAGTTCGCCGAAGCGGACTAGCTGGTCATATACAAATAACAGAATATTACATTTTTATCTCAATGTCAACGCCGGCGGGTAAATCAAGGCTCATTAGATTGTCGATTGTCTTAGATGTAGGATTAATCACATCTACCAATCTCTTGTGAACCTTCATTTCGAACTGTTCGCGGCTGTCCTTGTGGACATGCGGTGATTTGATTACAGTAACAGAGCTTCTGTCTGTTGGAAGTGGAACTGGTCCTATTACGGATGCTCCGCTTCTCTCAACTGTATCTATGATCTGTTTTGCTGACTTGTCGATAATCCTGTGATCATAAGCCTTTAGCTTGATCCTGATTTTCTGTTTAATTTCTTTTGTAGGGTTTGGCATAATAATAATTCAAAGCGTAAAGCGAAAGGGTTAAAACTAAGGTATTTACTATTATAGATTCCTATATTTTACGTTTTTCGCTTTAACTTTTTAGTTTATTTATTGATCTTAGTCACAACACCGGCACCAACTGTTTTACCACCTTCACGGATAGCAAACTTTAGGCCGTCTTCCATAGCGATAGGCTGAATAAGTTTTACCTTAACAGTTACTGTATCGCCAGGCATAACCATCTCTTTATCGAATTCAATCTCGCCGGTTACGTCTGTAGTTCTAAGATAGAACTGAGGTTTGTAACCTTTGAAGAATGGGCTGTGTCTTCCACCTTCATCTTTGGTAAGAACATAGATTTCTGCATCGAATTCAGTATGAGGTGTGATTGTACCAGGTTTTGCAATAACTTGTCCGCGTTCAATATCTTCTCGCTCTAGGCCGCGAAGAAGCAAACCAACGTTATCACCAGCTTGACCGGAATCAAGAAGTTTTTTGAACATCTCTACACCAGTTACTACAGTTTTTTGTGTCTTGCGAATACCAACGATTTCAACTTCTTCATTGATCTTGATCATTCCGCGTTCAATTCTGCCAGTTGCAACAGTTCCTCTACCTTTGATAGAAAATACATCTTCAATAGGCATAAGGAAAGGCTTATCAATTTCTCTTTTTGGCTCTGGGATAGATTCGTCTAATGCATCCATAAGATCTTCGATGGCTTTTGTTGCCTCCGGATCATCGCTCAAAGCCTTAAGGGCTGAGCCGCGGATTACTTTAGCATTATCACCGTCATATTCATACTTTGTAAGTAGTTCTCTAATTTCCATTTCAACAAGGTCTAGAAGCTCAGCATCGTCAACCATGTCGCATTTGTTCATGAAAACAACAATTGCTGGTACACCGATCTGGTTTGCCAAAAGAATATGCTCTCTAGTTTGAGGCATAGGGCCATCAGCTGCAGAAACAACTAAAATAGCACCGTCCATCTGAGCTGCACCGGTGATCATGTTTTTAACATAATCAGCATGTCCAGGACAATCCACGTGAGCATAATGTCTTTTTGCTGTCTCATACTCC